>Ga0099849_1000113_pt1 | contig 32479 bp, 32 predicted proteins | sample CB_VirMetaG_4_FD_78177 | JGI IMG/M metagenome (GOLD analysis project Ga0099849, IMG submission 78177) | Freshwater to marine saline gradient viral communities from Chesapeake Bay - CB_1508_1M Viral MetaG | ecosystem: Environmental > Aquatic > Marine > Coastal | place: USA: Chesapeake Bay... | reverse complement strand
TCACTCTCCAAATTCATCAGGCTCTTTCGCAATGATGATATTGTCAATGCGCAAAAGCATCGAGGCAGTCGAAGTTGCTGACTCAAGAGCACGGAGAACCACCTTGAGGGGCTCAACGACCTTTTCAGCAGCCATATCCACGACTTCGCCAGTATAGACATTCAAACCAGCCGTTTTGTTTCCTTCTGCGTGAGCCTTTCGTAGTTCACGGAGGGTTGCAATCGGTTGGAGTTGACCGCTGTTCTCAGCGAGAGTCAATGGGATGATTTCAAGTGCATCTGCGAAGGCTTCAACTGCGAGGGATTCCAAACCACCGACACTTGTAGCAAATTCACGAAGGCGAATGGCGAGTTCGACTTGAGATGCCCCGCCACCAGCCAAAACCTTGCCTTCCTTACGAGCAACGTGCACCACACCGATAGCATCGTCCATTGCACGAGCAATCTCCTGTGATGCCTGTTGTGTTGGAGCCTGCACGACGATAGAAACCGCATTTTTGTTCGGCGTCCCACGAAGGAGAAGGAATCCACGCTGGCCAGCGCTCGAATCCACTTCTTCGATTGCTTCACAACTTCCAAGGTCATCGCTTTCAAGGTCTTCAAGTTCAGCCACTATCAGGGCACCGGTTGCATCTGCAACTGCTTCAAGGTTGGATGCAGAGCAGCGCCGACACGCGATAATTCCCTGTCGTGCAAACAGTTCAGCGAGACTTGGGTGAATGTCCTTAGTTGTCAAAATGACGTTTGCGTTCAAGGTTGCGATGTGCTCGGCCATACCCGAGAGAAGTTCTCGCTGGCGTTGGCGGAATGCCTCCGCTTCTTCAGCACTGCTGAATTGGAGGTTTGTTCCCTTCGCCATTGCTGGGAGGTCAAGTGCCCCTTCAATGAGGGCAATCTTTGCCTTGTCGATTGTTGAGGGCATAGCGTTGTGCATTTTCACTTGCCCAATGAGAATGCCGTCAGGAGCATACGATTCAGACACTGGCGAACCGTAGCGGGGGAGAACGTTGATTGAGCCCGGGGAAGCCTGCTCAGTGGCTTTGACACACAAATCAGCAAGGTGCTCCCTCTCAAGTTCTGCTGTCTTTCCTGTCATTGCTGTCAAAGCAATGTCTGTTAGATATTCTTCTGCTGGGATGGTCAGGTCTTCGATAACCTCACGACACTTGGCAAGTGCGATTTGATACCCATTGACAATTGTTGTCGGGTGAACTCGCTTGGCAAGCAAGTCTTCTGCCTGTTTCAGAAGTTCCCCAGTCACTACAATTGCAGAAGTAGTACCATCGTAGCACTCTTCCTCCTGCGTGCGTGCGACCTCAACAATCATCTTTGCAGTAGCGTGGGTGAAGTTCGTTTCCTTGAGGATGGTAGCGCCGTCGTTTGTGATGACAGTGCGACCACTGGCGTCGACCAATTGCTTATCCATTCCTTTCGGGCCAAGAGTTGAACGGACAAGTTCTGCGACAAACTTTCCGATGTTGATGTTGACTTCTTGGGCGGTTTGCTGCTTTTGCTGCTTAGCGTCGGTGGCTTGACTCATGTCTCTCAAAAGGGTCCGTTTGAGAAGCGGTGATAAAGGAAGCGGCTTAAACTGCAATCCAATGAATTGTCTGTGAACCACTTTCGGAGCAAAGGAAAATCGACGAGCCTCGGGTGATTTCGAGTGTCAGTGATGAACCCGCTGGGAGAGGAAAGCCGACTGTCGTGGAAGTCTGTGCGTTTCCTATACGGACAGCGTCTGTATTTCCGCTGTCTGCGGTTAGGGTGATACTGCGCTGAGCAATGATTGGGATGATAGCATTATTTGTTCCCCCTGCATATGCATCCGAGTAGTAGTCGTCGAGCGTCCGTGCGGTGTTCGTAATCGTCATCGAAGCAAAGCCGTACTCTGTGTTTGAGTTATCAGAACTACGGAGACTTGGAAAGCGTTCAACACCAGAATCAACTGTCTTTAATTTCGCCAGAACTGAGTTTGAATCAACAATCCCTTCGAGTGGATAATCTCCTGTTGCCCCAATCCCGGGACCAGACCGCCTTACTTTGAGAGCATCGCCCGCCATAAGAGGATGCACTGTGTTCGTGGCTTTGAGGGTTTCTCCTGTTATGAGGGTATTCCTTTATGTTCACGATGCGAAGGGAGCGGGGTATGAAGGTCGTCAATCGCCCCGGTGTCAACGGTCCATACGGTAAATGTAAGGCGTGTGGAGTTGGAACTCGGTCCCACATACTCGAACCAGCCACATACGAAGAATACGAAATCGTCAACTCTGAAGAGTTCGATGAGTATGTTGCGGAATTCGAAGAGGAAACTGGCGAAGAGGAAGTGGAACTCCGCTTTCGGCTTCTTGACCGACCGACCGTTATGTGCCACTCATGCTGGGTCCCATTTCGCACTGACCAATGTGATTACCTTGCAGAGAATCTTGAGAAGTGGACTTCAGAGCCAATTGAGAACACACACAATATCAAAGTCTTCCTCGCACGATGGAAATACCATTGCTTTGATGATGAAGACGATGAAGGCAAAAGCAACGTTCGTTTGCTACGCACTGCTTTGAAGGAGGCACTTCTCAATGTCCAATGAACGAGCAATGGCAATCATTGATGACTGTCGGGCCCGACTTCAGGAAGAAGGAATTGAAGATGTCCTCATTGCACTTGGCGGTGAAGGCGGTGTTGCGTTCTCCTTCAGTGGGGCTACAAAGACACTGGCGTATCTTTCGATGTCGGCTTGGCTTGAAGTCATGATGTCCTCGATGGCCAATCAGCACTTGGATTCGGGGGCGCTAAGCGACGAGGTGTGATTATGGCAAAGGACGAACGCATCAAAGCAAATGAATGGGAAGTGAAGAAGCGCTGTCCAATCTGCACTGATATTGCCACACAAAACATCAACCTTGAGGGAGAACAACTGTTCGATGACCCTGAAAAGCGTCAGCCGATGTTCTGCCCGAATATCACTGACAAAGAAACAGGAAAGATGTGCGGGCACCTTGACATCCGTATCTTCCACGAGATAGGTTCAGTCGAAATCGCTCGAACCTCTGCTCGTGGAGACACCCAGCCTTGGGCACACATTACAGTCGTTCGATGCATGTCCTGCGATTGGCGGCACGTCGTAGCCACCAACCCCTGCCTCGGTAATCCATGGGACGAAGTGATGGGCTTTGCTCGGCCTATGGACCAATCAAAGGAAACCAAGCGCAAGATTCGATTCTCCAACGAACAAGCAGTTGGGCTTCGTGCACATGACGAAAAATATGACAAGAAAACGGCCCTTCGCGACAAAAGGTATAAGTCCACGAGGAAAGTGCGTAGTAATGAAGAGGGAGGAAAGGCATCCCAATCCGACAGTGTTGAGTTCACTTATGTTCCGACAAAGGATGAGAAGCGTTTGCCCCGATTCAAAAAAGACAAAAATAAGAAAAAGGAATGATTATCATGGCAAAGGAAGTCAAAGAAACAAACATCAGCGTGACAATGAACTACAAAGGACTCGAATTTACACTGTCCCAGCAAGTAAGCAACTACGAACTTGAAGAGCGTCTCGACATTCTCGTCGCTCAAGTCAAGGCTCTATCTGCTGCTGAAGGCGGTCTTGCTGACCCTGAAGCGTGATTCAGCGCTTTGAGCGGTAATACAAAGCCGCAACGGCAGCGAGCAAGCCCAGCCCAATGGATGCTGGCGGAATTGCTTGAACTATTGATTGTATCGACCTGCCGATGAATTCGAGTGGACGTGGTGCCATTTCAGCCTTCTGCGAAGCAGTTAGCCCAAAGAAACCTCCAGCGCTCCTGTCCACTGGTTGATACGAAGCATTTCGACGCTTCGAGAAAGGCGCTGCTGATTTTTCATATGCTGGGTTCAGCGCAAGGTTTGCGTAATCTTGAGCCCAGACTCGTGCGAGTGGGTCATGTGCATGTGCACTGAAGCGAGTTGTCTTGCGTTGCATATCATCGTGGCCCATTTTATGCACTTCCATATTTCTCTGTGTCGGTAAGTCCAGCCAAGAGATACAATGTGACCATAGTGGCTGCACCATAATAGAAATCCAAACCTTTGCTCTTATACCTTTTAGGATTTAAACCCGAGTCAGCGAGAAGACCTAAGGCAACGAGCGCCAAGAGGCTGGGTACGGGCCCTTTTGGCGGATGACCTATTCCTCGAGCGCTCATTGTGTTCATTTTATTCACTTCCTTAGAAATAATTCTGGTATAGCGGGTTTCCTTCAACGGATGCGTTCCCAACGCCATAACCCATCAGCAGAATTGACAGAGGGAATCCGAATTTGTCCATGAAGTCGGCGGGGGCACCGGGGGCCGCAAATACCACTGCACCAAACAGAAGGCCTCCGAGAGCGATAGGTGCTATCGTATGCTTTGCACCTGAAGCGCTGGTACCTACTTTCAAAATGTTCCCTCCGAGCCGGGTGATGGTTGCCGCATCATTTAGCGCCTCTTTGCGCTGAAATTACCTATGGCATAACCTATTGCAGCAAGTCCAGCCGCTTCAAAATATATATCAGAATACGACTTTGTATTCACCCCATACACATATGAAGCAATGCCAGAAATACCCACTACCAATACTGTTTTATCCACTCATTCACTTCCTTTTGTTGCGTTTTCTGCCAGTATCATGCCAGTGTTTGCTACACTGTACCCAAGGAAAGCCAGACCGAGTCCTTTACGCCCTGCCTTGAAATGAAACGCTGTAATACCAAGATAGGCGATAGTGACGCCAAGCGTGAGGATTTGGGAACCAGAAAGAGCCATCACATCACCATCATATCATCAGCCATTTCTGGTACGAAGCCATCCATAGCATACAAGTTTGCAACAGAGCCGCTGAGGTTAATTTCTTCTCGCTTTGCTCCAATCTCCTGCTTACCGCTGAACGAAGAAGGAGCGTTGCCGAGACCAACGCTTTGAGCAATACGGCGCCTCAAGGAGGGTGGAGTGGCCCTCATGCGGCCAAACATGCCTGAGGACGCTCCCTGTGTCTCCAGTAGCGTTGGGGCGGCATTCTTTGGCATCATAGCGTGCGAAGCACTGGTTGACGTTGTCGTTGAGGTGGATGCTCCGAACCCACTTTGATGCATTGGAGGGACAGGCATATCTGACTTCCTGAACATACCCGAGTCGACTGGCATGTCATGGAAATCAAAGTATTCCATTTTCTTGACGGATGTGTTGTTGTCTTTTGCATAACGCTCAACATTCGTCTTATACATGAAGTGCCTTTCCTCCCCATTTTGGAATGAGGCCTTGTAAGGGTTCTTCCTAACTGACCCAAGTTGCTTCAAGCGGTCGGCTTGACCAGAGTGCATCTTTGATGCTGCCTTGAGTTCCTTTTGTATTTTCTTCAACTCGTCTTTCTGTGCGTCGGTAAAGTGTCCGATTGACGACGCTTTTTCATGCTTAAGCCATGCTTCAGGTCCTTCGGCTGCTATCCCGACACCTGCGATTCCATTGAGGCTATATGATGAGGCAAAAGGAGACTTCCCTTTTGGACTTGTGAGTGCTTTAATCAGCGTGTTGCTTGCGTCATACACCGCCAGAGCACCAAGAATGGTGACAATAGGGTGCTCACGGGAGAACTTGCTCAGTTCGCTTCCAGACGGTAGTATTCCTCCAAAAATCTTCATCATCACTCACCTGCAAAGGGGTCATTACTGCGCTGCCAAGCATAAACACCGCCTGCTGTTCCTCCAGCAAGCACAGCGCCAATACCCATGGCTACAAGGGCTTTCTTCATGCTACCGCTGCTAAGGCGGTATGAAAGAGATGGCATTGCGATGAGAGCAGCAAGTGCAAGGATTGCACCACCGCCTCCGATAATTCCGACTTGAGATTTGCTGAGCGTTGGCATTTCACCAAGTCCGTTCATGTCGCGATACGACAGATAGTCATGAACGGCGTTGAGCCTATCGTCAGCAGTAGCGACGTAGGAACGTGCCCACTCATCGACATGGGTGCTTGGGCCGACCATATCTTTCATTCGAGATGCGTTTGCGTCCAATGAACGTATGTGAGAGCGTACCATGTAGTTTGATTGGCGGCTCATTGTGGACCCCTCCACAACTTCTGCACTCCAGAAAGACCAGCAAATACAGAGGAACCAGTATGAAGGTCAACCAATGACTGAGGCGCTGGATTACCAACTGGCTGTTCACCGTACTTGCTACGCATAGCGGATGTTCCTGCCTTGTCAAAGAAGCCAGATTCACTGGCACCCATTGTTGGCTTTGTTGGTGTCTTGTATCGTGTGTCCACATACAGCGATGGGTTCCTGAACATACCAGTGCTGTTCATGTGCTGTGTGTCTCGATAAAAATCACCTTTGTATTGTCCTTCGTCGGGTGAAGGGGCATAGGCACGACCAAGGTCTCCCAATTTTGAGTCTCCGTATTTCACTTGACGATAGGACCTTCCGATGAAGCGTGCAGGGAGTTCAAGGGCGAGCGGGATGACGACGAGCCCAGTGAAGATGGCCCATACGGTACTTCGGTCAGCAAGGTCAAGAATCGGATGTTTGTACGCCATTTTATCACCCATCGTAGGATATACGCTTCAAGCGTCGAATTTCTGCACTGTAAATCAAGATTGGTGGTGCTGTATCGGCAGGAGTGGTCAGTGTACCAAGCGCAGTACCATTCTTGTTGCCTGCTCCGGGTTCATTCAGAGTAGCATCATACAAATTGAATGTCATGGTTGGTGGGGCTGCTGCGAATCCGGGCTTAATGTCGATTTTCAAGCAGTTCGTGTAAGCACTTCCTCCGTTAGCAGCAAATTTTGTTGGTAGTGTGACCCCCGCAGTGACCGCGTCGATAACACCGGGGAAATAGATGTTATTTTTGTCCTTGAACCACATTCGTGCTCCAGCCACAAGTTCACTTCCTGCTGTAAGAGTGCCACCCGAAAAATCAGCGATGTAAATGCTCTGCTTTGTGTTCCGAGGCCACACTTGTTCAGGATTTGCGGTGTAATCCGCAGTCTCATCGAAGAAAACGTGCAGCGTGTTGAGCATCGGTGCCACTGGCGCTCTCACAATAATGTTGCTTTGATTCAAGATGGGAATTCCAGCAGAACCAACATATGGATGTAGGGCACCACGAGAAACAGCGATACCCGCAGGCGATAAGAACGCTCGGTTTAGAAGGCCGGGAACGTTGTTGAAGTAATCGCCAGCAGCGGTTGTATATGCAATGTGTGTTAAGCGGCCGCCATCGCTATCAGTGTGCGTGTGTGGAATAACTCCACCACCACCATAGCCAAGATTGATTGGAGATGCCAAGTCGCCACGAGAACGATAGGACCCACTGCCAGCAGCAGGATTTCCGAAAACGTCCTTCGACGGTTTGATTCGATTCCTTAAGACGACGCGAATACGCCCTTGATAGTCTTCTGGGATATCAGGGTTGTAAAGCAACGTATATCCTTGAGAGGGAGAGCCTCCATCAATCGCCTGAAAGTTCGACAAGAGACGCCCTGTTTGGGGCTGAGCAAGAAGTTCGGCTGCGCTGGTGTTCTCGTTGCGATAATCATCCAATTCGATATACACTTCAAGGTAGGGGTTGTCGGAGACGACACGAACCTCATAGAGGTCTCCCCTCTCCTTTGAATCGAGAAGAACCAATTCTTCGTTGGACGACAAAAGCGAGTTGGAAATCGACTCCTTGACCATCCTCCGGTCAGGCCGACCCTTTTGGTTGGCCTTGGGAGCAGTGTCCAATACGTTTCCAATAAAAGTAAATTCGTCAACCACCGAGAATCACCCCAGCCTCACTTGGGGAAATACTCAGCGAGTAGGCTTCCAGTGGTTGGTATTCCAGCAGGGTTGATGATTTTGAAAGAAAGGCGACCGCCAGTGCGTGCCTTGATTTCAGCAAGTTGCTGCATGGATAACTCAACGATGCGGTATTTCCAGCCGATGAGGCGAATGCGTCCATCGACAATGTATTCTTCAGAGTCATTTACGATACGGAAGGTTGGCAGGTTGTTCTCACCGTGCTCAATCCAAATCGAGTATTCCCAGTTCGGGTCGTCGCAGGAAGAAATCTGCCCGTCGATGAAACCAGAGAGACCCAGTAGTGAAGTAGTACCTGCTGAACCAGACTCTGACTCTGGTGCTTCGTCAAGGACCCACTTTGGTACTCCGCTTGGATGACGGAGATAGAGTTTCGGAGAAACCAGACCAAAGGGTGTCCCTTTGAACCCGATTGGGATAGATTGGTCAGAATCTTCATCGGATGGAGGAAGAGCGGGGTCAGTTGCGCCGTTTGCAACCAACCACTCACCGTTGGTCAAGTCGATACACTTTGGTTGTAGGGGGATGGTTGGGCACAGTTGGTATAGATGTCCGAAAAATGGTTCAAGGTCATCGAACTTGATGTGTCCAGAGTCGTAATTTGGAGAAAGCACTGTCGAAGTGGTGCTTCCCGTAGCAGGAGACCCGTTAGGGAACAATGCTGCTGTAATCGAATTCTGCCCATACTGTGTAAGGGCTGAATCTGTAATCTGAGAGGAACTGACTGTCACACTGTGAGTATCGCTGAAGAAAAGGTCAACACTCAGACCTTCAACGCTCTCGACCATAACAAATCGGTCTCTTATTTTCAGGAGGAACCCCGGTTTGAGAGCCACTCCTTCGCCACTGCTTCCATGTCCATGTCCGTTCGGGGAACCGAAAACGTTCCCTGAGCGGATTCCTTGGTTATTGTTTGCCATAATTCATCACCTGTTCTCTTTCTTTGCGGTGTAGGACCTTTCGGACCTATGTTGGGCCATACCAAACGTTGGTATAAGCCTGCCGAAGGTTTATACAAAGGAATTCAACGAAAAAATCCCTGCTTGCACCAACGTACAAACAGGGAGAATGACCCTTCACCCCGATTGCTCAGGGTGAAGGGTCTTCCTGCACCGGGCGTCCCCGGTGCAGGGGCTTTCTGCTCACGTCGCCGTGATGAGACACCTCAGAGAGGTGGTTCTTTAACCGACGGGGTTGCCTCACCCTCAAGCCACACGGCAGAGTGAAACGACACTGATGATGGCTGCATTGTTAGCCAATTCATCGTCGACATCGTCCCAAGCCATGTTGGTCGAAGCACCAGCGCTTCCATCGTTGAGTTGTCCCAACGTGATGTTGCCAGTGTTCAGAGTGCTGAGGTCTCCAGCAGCGAAGTTTGCGCCAGTGCCAGCGAAGCCAGCAGCAGCGAACTCACAGATACCGGACAAGTCGAGGGTTCCGACACCGCCGCCGGGTGCACCAGCAGCAGCCATCGTTGCGTTGACTTGCGAGTTCTCGAACGACATTTCCATGGCGCGAGAGAAGACATTGTTTCCGTCAACACCAGCAACGACGCCTGTGTTAGGGCCGTCAGCGAATGTGTTCGGTGCGCCTTCTGCCAAGGAGTACGGGTCAAGCAGAGTTGCTGCTGGGCTCGCACCATCCATGGTTGTAAGTTCGATTGCTCCAACACTGAGGATTGCTTCCACGTTAAACTTGCCACCAGTAAAGCCAACAACCGTGCCGAGGGCAGTGCTTGCTTGCTGTGGGGTGACGCTGCCGACTGCGAGAGGGACCTCGCGAATGTCACGGACAAGTCCGTGGTTGTCAGCAGAAGTAAAGGTCGTGGAGGTTCCGGAAACGTCGCGAGTGTCTTGGAAGATACTTGCAGCGCTCCATCCTACATCTTCAATGTCGGCGTCGGTATCGTCAGTGCAGTAAATCATGTCTGGCTTTAGCATTGCAGGGAGTCCCTGTCGAGCAAGTTCCAGTACGTTCTTACCGCCGAATTCGGTGACGTTGTTGCTGGTGACTTCAACTAACAAAACGTTCGTGCGAACGATTTGCAGTTGTGCACCGTATGCAACGTCAAGTCCACCAATTGCTCCCATTTTTGATTCCTCCTAAAGAGACACCAAAGGTGCTCAGGACAACTCCCCAATGGATTGTCGCTGTTGAATCAATTCGTGGTGTTGACCGACTACACAGCCGATGACACGCCACTTCTCGGCGCCAGCAATGGTGCTGTTTCCGTAAGTAGCAGCGCCGCCGACTACGCGGTGGGCGCAGACGATGGTCTTTTCAGGCTCGATGACGATAGGTTCTTCGTACCAAACGAATGGTTCTTCAAGAACTTCGAAGATTTGCTGGTCGACGACAGGAGTCTCGATACCAGAAATACGCCATTGGTGCTCAGTCACGAGCAGAGGTGTGACGGGGTATTGAATTCCCATCAAGACGTAATAGAACTCTTCCAAGGTTTTGAAGTCCAAAACGCGTTGTGCCCAGCCGAAGCCGTCGACAGTGACGCTGTTTGGTGCACCAGTGGAACCGGAGGAAGGGACGAGCCATTGTCCAAAGGTTCCGAGGATGGAGAACTGGTCTGCACGGAGGACACCCTTACCGTACTCGCCTTTTGGCCAGACACCTTTGTTCTCGAATCCCCAGTGAGGGTAGTTCGCTTTGACCTTTTGGTCGATTCGCATCAAATAATCGCTGATGACCGAGGTAGGACGGTCATAATATGGTCGCAATTCCATTTTGTTCAAATCCTGTCCCGTAGGACAAGTTGTGGGATGGACGAGGGGTATATGAAGAGGTGCTTGAATAAGTCAACAGATGTTTAACAAAAGTCAACCTTTATGTCCACTTCCTTTTGTCCGATGCACTATGGCAGAGGATTCTGAGCAACGAAAAACCCGAACGATTGGTGTTCGTGTGGACGAAGCGCTCTTCCAATTACTACAACGTGAAGCAGCCGCACGAGGCGAGACAGTAGCAAACTACGTTCGCTCTTCAGCGAAGATGCGAGCCACTGGCAGACTTGTCGAGCAAGGCCGGAAAAAGTTCAACGAGTATTGAGGCTATCAGGAGTTATGCCAAGTTGTTATTTCTGATTGCGTCGGCGGTGTTGCGTACACATCACTTGGCCACATTGATAGATTCAACTGAACAGTGTTCCCAGACATCGTGAATATGAATGGAGCCAAATCAGTCCAATCAACAAGAGGATAATTTGTCTTCAAAAAGTCCTTCATGCAAGCCATCTTCAAACCACCTTTGTAATTGTAAATCCAGTGTATTGAGCGCCGCCTGAAGTTGTTGCAATTAGTGACGCTGACTGAGGCCAAACAATATATCCGCTCAGATTTATTACCGTGTCGCCAGTTGTGACAATTGTAGCAGTAGTAAATTGGGAAAATCTGACTGGGCTGTCACCCATGTTTATGATATTGCGGTTGTATGCGTATAGGTTTGATACACTGGCGCTTCCGATGGAGAGGTCGAACTCCAATTCATTCTCAATGAATGCATCCAATTTTGCTTGTATGTTGGTAATTGCAGTCTGAGTGGCTCCGGGGTCGCCCGGTGGGTTGATGACTTGTGGGCCAAGAGCAGCAAGGTTAGCGTTTGCCGCAAAATACCCATACAAGTTGACGTTGAATGTCCCTGCGCCTTTGAGAGTGATGCTCGTTCCCGAAAAACCGACAACATTTGTGTCTTCGTCAAAGGCAGTAAATTCGCTACTCGTGAACGTGTAGCGCACGCCAGAGGCAATGCTTTTGTTTGAAGTCAGGCCGTACCGTACGACTTCTCCGAGTCCGTTAGGGACATCGTTTGTTCGGCCAATGTTATTGACCGTCATTCTGAAATTTCCGCCGTTAGTGCTGATAATTCGACCGACATTCTGGATTAGAGAAGTGACCCCTGTTGGCTTTGTGACCGTGAGTTTGCCTGCGGTCGTGGAAACATAAAGAATATCTCCCGCAGAAGGAGAAACATCCGTGATGACTGATAATGAAATACCATTGATTACTCCGCTAATTGCCATATAGCCAGAGGAACCCGCGCCAATTTGATTTGTGACAATACCTGCTGAGGGCATCGTGCTTGCATTATCGGCATCAGATGGCTCAACATTGGGCTTGTTTGCAGTTACGCTTCCCGTCACATAGACTGGCGTTCCAGCCGCAATCGCACTGCCTGTCGCGTTATAAACATCAACGACGACCTGCGTGAGAGTCTTAGTGACTGTCAACAAGTCATTTGTCGAGTCGTATGTGAAGTCGGCGTCATCAGTAAGCGTATCGCTATCCGAGGCAAAAGAAACTCGGTTAGCGCTTAGCGTACCGTCAATACCGCCTCCACCTCCGGAGGGGGGAGTATATTCTGGCATGGTTTCACCCAAGGGGTTCAAGACGATAAAGGATGCGAAGCATGTGCCCCTGCCCAAGCCGTAGCCTGAGCAGGGGCTAAGTCAAGCCTACAATGAAGCAGGCCTGAGGCTCCGACCTCAATCTCAGCGCTTGTAGTAGCCGATACCGAGGGTGCTGAGAGCACCAAGTCCCAGAGCAATGTGACCTACGTCGAGACCACCAACAACATCAGTGTTGAGGGTGTTCTTCAGACCACGAGGGAGACCTGTGTACCCAACAGCAGCAGCCAAACCAAGACCAAGAAGAAGGTGCCCATAGTCAAGACCAAGCACTGCCTCTTTGTTGAGGCTCTTCATGAGGTTAGCGTACAATCAATCACCTCAGAAAAGGTTGATTTCTTTGCCGCCGAGGCCGAACATTTCACCAGCACCCATCACTGGCATGTGCACGCCAGCGTGCATGCCGTCGTGGTAGCCGCCAAAGATTGGCTCTTCAATTACAGTACCCGGGTTGCCGAGGATTCCGTAAAGCCCATTTGTTGCCGCTGCCTTGAACGGGTTGTTCTGAACGGTAAGCGTTGGGATGAAGGAGAGGCCAGCAGAGTTGAGTGCCAGTAGCGCAGCAGGTAGCATAGCAGCGACTGTGAAGAGTCCAGCAGTCTGAGCGCTGACACCACCGATGGTGTATAGCGCATATCCAGCAAGTCCAGCACCAGCGATAGTCACTGCGGTTCCGGTGTAGCCAGTCGTGAGGCTCTTGTTGATTCCGACCTTTGAGAGAGCACCTTCAACCAAGATAGGAAGGGCGGAAGAGATAGCGAGACCGCTTGCGAGGGCTGCCATAACTTCGAACTTCATCAGATTTTGTCGGGTCCACTTCATTGCAGCACTGCCACTGAACTTGCGGGAGCGTGTTGTGCGACGGCGGGAAGCAGTCTTGCGTCGAGAGACACTGCGGCGTCGAGAGGTTCGGCGTCGTGCAGGGGACTTTCGTCGGCGGGTCGTCTTGCGTCGAGCAGGTGCCTTTCGACGACGAGTGGTCGTCTTGCGGCGAGTTGTCTTGCGGCGAGCAGGGGACTTTCGTCGGCGGGTCGTCTTACGACGAGCAGGTGCCTTTCGACGAGTGGTCGTCTTGCGGCGAGTTGTCTTGCGGCGTGCAGGAGACTTGCGGCGACGAGTGGTCGTCTTACGCTTTGTCGTCTTGCGGCGCGCAGGGGACTTGCGGCGGGTGGTCGTCTTGCGTCGAGCAGTCTTGCGTCGAGCAGTCGTCTTGCGACGAGCAGGCGTCTTGCGTCGGGAAACTTTCCTTCGTGCCATATTATTCACTTTCCTTTTTGTGGTACGGCGGCGCTTGGCTTTCCTTGGAGATGGATTTACAATTACCAATTCCTGAAGTGCCATTACAGACCACCTGTGTTCTTGTGGAAAGTAGTTGGGTATATGAAGAAAATGTGTTCTGATATGTTGCTATATGATAGGAATACCTGAAAACGGGGCAAATGTATGCAAGGAACCTTGATACCCACGCCCATACTGCATGGGAGTGATGAGCAAGCGTCACGCAGTTCGGGTTAGGAAGATTCCCGTTAGCGTGACATTGACACCAGAAGACTATGACTTCATTGAGATGCTCATCAATAGCCGTCGATATTCAACGAGAGTTCAAGTCATAGAGCGGGCGCTTCAACTTCTTCGTCTGGAGTTTGAACAGTATCAGGCGTATCTTGCCCAACAAGGAAATCAACAACACCGTCAACAAGGCCAACCGCCATCTCATAAAAGTCCCGACCGTCGCTTTCGTTGACTTCAACAAGAACTGAAGGGGTATCAAACAGAATTGATGCTGCATTGGTCAAATAATTTTCAAAGCCAGCGGCCTGAACTGTTGCTGAAATTCCTGAGTCCTCCAACTGATTGAGAATTGCTTTAATCAGTTCCTCGTCAGTTATCTCAGGGATGAGGAAGACAACCATTTGTGACTGCGACCAGAGATTGAGGTCATATCCAAATTGTGTCAGCCCGTCTTTTTCCGGGTAAGAGTGTAAGTCGATGTGAACGCTTGCATTTTTGAGAGCGTCGAAAAACTCAGATGCAAACGAGGATTCAGCGGCAGTGCTTCGATTCAAATCCAGAATGTCTCTCGGAGAGCCGCCTTCGATGACAATGTATTCCTCACCAACATCTGTTAGCACTGCTTCAAGTTCAACCAAAAAGCGCACAGCGCCCGCATCTTGACCTTCACCAGCAGCAGCGTGAGGAACAGTGATGAGTATCATCTTTTGAGACGCAGACGTTTCGGGGTCTTAGCCTTACCGCTTTTCTTTGTGTCCTTCGAACCGATTGGCTTTGCTTTGTTCCATGTGCCATTGCCTGTTGTGAAGTAGTACCAGTATTGGTATTCTGGAGACATGAAAAACGGTACATGCTCGACATAATGTTCAAGATTTCGACTCTTGAGGTAGTCGGGGCGGTCATCAATCTTGAATACAATTTTGTTCTCAGACTGACTCCATACTGTTTCTGACATCAGTTGAAGGCGCTGTGTCATCCCGATACCAACAATACCCTTTCCAGCCCCAACGAGATACAGGTTCTCGATGGCGTCGTTGCTTCCTTTACGAACGAATGTTTGGATTTCATCTATTGCAATCACTCGACGAATACGCTTGAAACCGGGCTTGTTTGCCAACGTGAAAACCAATTCCATCATTTTGTTGAGTGCTGCTACTCGTTCTTCCTTCGCTGCCGGGGTATGCAAGACGATAGCGGGGGTCTTTGACAGGAGGGCAGCGTAGGCCTCCATTGGTGTCTTGCAGATGCGACCGAGGCCTTTGACTTCTGACTTCGGGTCAACAAAGATGGTGTGTACGCCCTCTTCCTGCATTTTTTTGAGGACTTTGTCGACAAAATACGTCTTGCCACTGCGAGTCATCCCCAGAACAGCAGTATGCCTCTTCTTCATATTGTCAAGCAAACTACGAGAGACCATACATCCACCCAAGAAGCCCAATGATACCAAGAGCAATCAGGGGGGAATGTGAAGTGGAGATAAAGGTGTAGTCTGGGAAATTCTCCTTGAACTTGTTTCGTAGGTCGTGCTCGTCCCCTAACCTCATCCACGCAACTGGGTTCATCACATCTGGTTGCATTCCTGACGTGTGTTGTATTCCCAGTGCATGCCCATATTCGTGTGCGAGCAGGTCAAGATTGCCTTTTGATTGCTCATGAATCGTGATGGTTGTTCCCGATGTGACTCCCTGTGGAAAGTAGCCCTTCCCGGTTGCATTGTAAATCGCCTTCGCTGCTGGAGCCATGTACCATTCCGCCGGTCCCTCCGCAGCGACTGTATTTACGAAGTCCACCCAATCATTTGTCGAAAGTGTTGCTATCTGCGTTCCATCATTACCCGTTGCGATGATGTTGAACGATGGATAGGTTTCAGGGTTCATGCATTCACCCCACATACAACAAGTGTCGCTTTCCTGACTTGAGCGAGCGTATCATTTTCTTCACGAGTTTTTCAAGTGCGCCACTAATGAATTCTCCTTTGGAATTCACCGGCTTCTTGAGCATTTTTTCAAGCGACTTCGCAAGCGATTTCGACTCCCTGACATTGAGTGTGACGGTGAGATGTGGCTCTTCTGTTTTGAAGTGTTTCAGAACAATTGGAAGCACATAGCGACTCCGAAAATCAACCACATTCGGGAGTGAATTGCGGAGAGCGTAAATCCACTCCCCACAGGCATCATATACCCATTCATCGACATTTTGACCTCTCATCATTGAGTCTTTGTTCTCAAGGATTTCCTTGAGGACGTAGCCTTTCTTCCCGATGTAGTCGTTCTTCTTGTCGATGGTATAAAGTTCGATGTCGTACCCCATTACCTCACTTCCTGCTGTTCCCCAACCACCAACCCGCCATAGCAAAGATGGTGTCAGTCGCGATGTTGAGAGGACTGTCCATTACGGAGCGGTCCCAGCCGATTGAGCGGAGAACATTGGAGCCCGCCTCAGTATTCTCGACGGCTTCGCCGATGGTGTGTAGCACCAGTGTCTGAAGTGCACCGAAGCCCGTCTGAGCAAGGACGATTCCCGCAGCAAAGTGCACAACCGACCATTCATCCAGTGCAGCGCGATTCCGTCGTCCGAAGAGTTCCATCACCGAACACCTGCCTCAACTGCTAACGAGTGGTCGGGTTTCCCCGGCCCCGTTGATGAATCTGCACCAACAGCGAGAGCATAAACCCTTCCCGCTGCCCATTGATGCTGTTGAACTCCCGGCCTGTGTCCTGTTCGCCATGCAGCCAACCCCTTGTCGTAGGCCTTTTCCAGAATCGACTTCTTGATTCCTGTTTCCTTCCGAATACGATTGAGGAACTTTTGCTTTGAAGTGGAACCGCTTGGCTTGTAGTCTTCGTCAATGTTCTCACGGTAGCGACGGTAGTATTCCTCCTTGTGTTTGGAGGAACCAATCTTCAATCCACGCGCTTTTGCCTTGATGTCCGATTTCCAGAACTCGTATGCTTCAGGGTCATCTGCATCGTATTCGTACCCTTTGTCGATTTCATCTTCCGCAATCATGCGTTCGAGTTTGGTGAGTCCCTTGAGGTATCGCGTTGGAACCTTCTTGCCACCGGGGGTGCGGGGGTTCTGAATCCAATCCCTTTCTTCCAGCATCGCGAGCGCTTTCTCCCTTGAATTCGGGTAGTCCAGATTGAAGGCCTCGTACATCGCCTTGAGCGGGGTCACACCTTTCTTCCAGCGGATGGTAATGCTGTTTTCAGGGAAGACTCTGTCACCCCCCTTCCACAGTTCGATACCTCCAGCGGAGTCGTACTTGAAATCGTGGCGTTCGGCCAATTTGTCGAGGATGGGTTTGGCGTAGTCGTAGGGCCAACGAACGACAAGGTAGCCTCCCCGATTGAGACCTTGGTCGCTGTATGAAGTGGGGACATTTTTATCCCACAGATGTTGAACAAGGGGGGCCAGACGCTCATCAATGGGGACTTCAATCCCAGACCACGGTTCCGTGAGCATGATGTACGGGTTTTTTTGGTGCTCAAGGCGCCAAGGTGGGTTCGACAACTGCGTAATCGAAATGGTTTGGTCCGTGAGGGCTGAAGGGTAGGACGTGTCCGAAGGGAACCATGGGTTTGGCTGAGGAAGATTCTCCTTCATCCATGCGTATGTCTTTGGTGCCTTTTCTTTCAACTTCGCACGACCTTCCCCGATTCCCGGGATGAAATACACGCTATCGTAATCGGCTGAGCGTCGAGAAATTTCTTCAAGGTCCTCTTTCATCTTGGAGATGTTTTCTTTGTATTCGCTGTCGGTGTAGTAAGCCGAGGCATTGGTTCGTGGTGCCTTCTTCGTTCGGAAGCCAATGGCGTTTGGTTCATTGCGGATTTTTGCCTGCCCACCTGTTCCACGACGCTGGTCATTGTCACCGAAAACGAAGAGGGTGTCTGGTTGAGAGCGAACATATGAGGGAGTGATTTTGCTTGGAGGATTGACCATGAAGTCAGGATGAATGACCGTAGTGTACCGTTCCCTCAGCCCTTCATCTGTGATAAATCCTCTTTTCCCAGTTTTGACATTCTCAAGTTTGTGAATGGTTCTGAGTACCTTCTCGCCCCTCAAAGTGACCTCGCGTACTTGGGTTTCCACATACTTGTAGCGCTTACCACTGGCCAGATGAACAAGTTCTTGACCAAACCTCAAGCCTCCGGGTGGGGGCCAATTGAACCCTTTAGGGCCATCGCCATCGGGAGGATTTGCTTTGAAATGATGAGGGTGTGTTGGTGGGTGTTCTGACTTCGCACAACAACATGCTTTGTTGGGGTTGATGCGCAGAATATGCCCGCATGGAGGGTAAATATGATTGCAGGCATCCTCCATAGACTCGTCAATTAATCCTTTACCATTCATACAAAATGGGCACTCAGCGAGAACGATTACTTTGGGCGGCGGCTTCATTGACGGGGGATATTTCGACCAGTCTTTTGCTCCGAAAGGCGGCGGCCAATCTTCTTCCAATCGGGTGATGATGGCATCTCCTTGGTGCAACTTTGCTGGAGCATTTGCTACGACTTCCTGAAGACCCCAGTCGAACAATTGGTCATCCCTGAAACCTGAGCCCATAGTCCCCCACTCGTCCTGATTCTTCTTCATTCTTTTTTTCCAGAACTTTGCTGTCGCGGCAGCAGGGTTTTCTGGTGGATGAAGTAGCCAAAGAACCCGTTCCTCGTAGGGGGTTTGGAACCGCTCGTCAAGTTCACTGTCCATGAATGGGCTGCTTCCCCCAATGACAAGCCCGTTCTTTTTGAGTGCTTTCAGCATCTTTGGAAATACCTTCTTGAACAAGTCATATGCTTGAGCATAGTCGGCCATCGCTTCTTCCCACTGTGTCCAAGTGACACGCCAATTGAAATTCCTTTTCCCAGCCATCTGTTTCCTTTGCTCCGGGGTCTTCATCAGCCACTTAACGCGAGCGTCATTGAGACGCGACCTCACGAGTATCAAAGATGAGGCACCAGTCAGTGCTTCCACCCCGTATGCCGCTATCGAGTCTTCGACCTCCCACTCTTGAGGCCCGTATTCCCAAAACCAATCAATCAAACTGAGCCTCTTTCCTTTCGTGTCGACCAAGAAGTTCGGGAGGTTGTAGTCGGGCTGCAAACCAAGGGCTTTTGCAGCAGCGAAGTTGCGGGCAAACCGGTCGAAGACTGATTGGTGCATTCCCCCTAATTGTTTCATATACTCCAGTGTTTGCTTCATCTGATAGCGTGGCTTCCACCTGTTCTTATAGTCACGCATGGGCGTTAAGGCATCGAGAGGAACTGACCCGAGGAATTCCATAATGGTGTGGTAGCGGCCACTTTTTCCGTCGCCAATCGCAAATAAGGGGAAGGCGAAGTCTTCGGCGTTAAAATCCCAGTTGTATTTGAAAACGCGACGTTGTTCTGCGGGGAACTTTGGTTTCTTGCCCTTTCCTTGTAGCCAATCTGAGAGTTCAGCGTAGTATTTCGGGTCAGCAAGCCTTTCCACTTTGAATACGAATTTTGTTCCCGGGATGTAAAACACAGAGCCGAAAGCACCAGAATTGATGAAGTTCTTCTTGGTAATTGACTTGACTGCTAACTTTGCCAATTCATTTGGCTTGATGCGCTTTGGTGGATTGGCTACCGCATATGGGTCGGTTGGCTTCTGCTTCAGCCTCTTCATGAGCCGTGCTGGGTAAGGACCCTCTTCTTCCAAAACATCAGGCATTCTTTCTATTGTGATGCCCAACTCAGTTTGCCTCTTCTCAAGTGCCTCCCATACTCGTTCTGCTGACACTGAATGTTTGGCTCCTGAATAGACTGCATCAACATAATCAAGAATTTTCAAATATGCTGCTTGACCATGCCCTTTACCGCTGTCGTCTGCTTCTGGCCACTTAGCACCGGCTGAATCTATATGTATGTTCCAAGCAAGAGATGAAATTCCGTGACTATCAAACCAGTGGGTTCTGAACCGATATCGGTCGGGAAGCCGGGTCCAGACATCCCACTTCACTTCGACGTTCGGGATGAGGTCGCTATATCCAGTGTAGGTTTGGATTGTGGGCCAGTCAGACACAGCCCGAGAATACACAGGCTTTGCTCTGTCATATCCTTGCAGAATATGCATGTTAGCCCCAATACCATTTGGGTCTTTCGGGGTGTATATCCATTCAAGATTTGTTGATGGTGGGTTCTGCTTCACCTCAATCTTTCCGTACTTGCGCTTCTCCGTCATACCAACCCACGGGACATCGGGGCAGGGCGACATGCGCTCGAAGCCGTTCTTTCGTGCCCAGCGCCAAGGGTCGTGGCCCCAAACCCACAAGGAGAGAAGGCGACGTGATGGCTTGGACTGCGTCTTTTGCTTACGAACGAGTGGACCTTTGCGCTCCTCAGCGTTCGGGTTATACGGGAAGGCACTGGTCCGCTTGACAAAGCGCACCTGACGCTTGCACCAATCCCAGTCGGTTTCTCCCTTGAGCGGGTCATCTGACGGACCAGTCCAACTGTTAAGCGCCTTCTCGTAGTAGTCCTCAATGATGCGAGGACCGACCTTGATGTAATCCTTCGGCCCCGTTAAGCCGAGTTTGGCTCGCATCTTCAAAATGCGCCGACCGCTAACACGCCCACTCTTGATATTGTTCCAGTCTTTCGCTTGTTGCTTTGAAAGTCCAGCCTGCTTTCCAAGAGGTGAGTCGAGGAACGCTTCAAGTTCCTTATTCTTCATGTTGATGAGATGAACCCACTCTTCGAACCAATCGAAGAGTTCTTTGGGATTCCCCATCGGCAGTTCTGCTTTGGAAAGGAAGGTCTCAAAGGCAGGGGCATCAGGGGCTGGGACTAACACATTTTTCCGGTTGGCAGGGGAACGAATGCTTCCACTCGGCAACTGCTCATCTGTAAAGTATTCAGGAACGATGAAGGAAACGTAGTCTGCACCGGATGCTGTGTGGTTGAAGTCGATATGGCGCTGGCGCTCGCGCATGTACTGTCGCTCTCGTTCGTTAGGGGGTAGTAGTCGCCCATCCAAAGTCCGTTGTGGCCGGAACTCAGGCGTAATGGAAATCATGACCATTGACTCATGGACTCGGGGGTTGTCGAACACACTGTTCATCTTAGCAGTGATGCCTGCAAAGACCTGATTGTAAGAGCCGCTTTTCACCGTCACGAATTGGTCCCAGTTCATCTTCTTGGCGTTTGCTACCATAACGGGCCCGAGGTTTGCTCGACGGCGTGCTTCTGCAATACCGACTCCACCTCGGCGCATGATGCGCTTAACCATTGATTTGGGCGGGATATCAGGCGCGAGGAAAATGGAATATGCGTTAGGGAATGCTTCTTGATAAGAGCGAATACCCTTCAAATTGAGGTCAACAACATTGACAGGGAACTTGAAATCAACCCACCGGCGACCGTAGTAATGACCGTTCTTCTGCTTCTTCCATTCAACGAATTGGTCGGCTTCAATCATCTTTTCGAACTCTGCCTTCGTAGTGAAAATGCGGTCAACACCATCTTTTTCCTTTGGGCGTGGAGGCCGACTTGTCACTGTAAGTGGTTCGCCAACGACAGAGAAATTTTTCTTGAGATAGCGGATGAAGGTGCTCTTTCCTGTGCCCGGGGGCCCCGAAACAAGGATGACATCAACTTTCTTCGCCTTGCGTGGGTTCATGCTGATGCCTGTTTCGACTTTGTCAATCTTGACACGAGGTTCAATACCTTTCAGAATTTCTCCGAGCGCTTCGTAAATGGTCTGAGCCAACTTTTCTCCGAAGTCATCTTGGCGATGGGTTTCTCCAATGTGCAACCAGATAACAGATGTTTTCGGGATGAGACGTCCCGCAATAGTGACATCATCAGGTATCATTCCCCGGATTTCGGGAAAATTGTCGCTGTTCAAATAGAAGTATGCCTGAGGCGAAGCGTGCTGACGACCAAAGCGATAGACGCTTTCATTATCGCCTTTGTATGGGTCGAGAATTTCTTCAACCAATCGCTGGCTCATTCCTTCCACACCATAGTCAGCAACCCACTTGATTTGTGTTGCTTTAGGGCGTGGGTTTGACATTGGTTGGTCAAGGAACGTTCGCAAACGCTCGACCTTCTTTGCCATTGACCATTTCTTGAATGCGTTGACGTCTCCCTTGAACGTGCCACTTTGTCGTGCCAACTTTGCGTAGTGAACAGACATTGTAGGGTGATGTGTAGCAATGTCTGTCATCTGCATCAGCAAAGCGACACCGTAGTAGTCGCCAATGATTGTCTGGAAAAATTCATCGGTGATGTTTCGACGCCCGATGTCTGATTCAAACATCGTGGACACAATGTCCTCAAAGGTTGCAGGAACATCCAACTCATCTGCAATAAATTCGTCCCACATGTATTTGCCAGCGATGGAATGGTGCTCACCTGTTTCCTTTTCCCTTACTTTTCCAATGTCGTGATACAAGCCAACCACGAACAGCAGGTCAAGATACGTCCAGTTTCCTGTGATAGGACGGTTCAGATATGCCCTGACTTTTTTGCGAAGGTCGGAATCAAAGCCAATGTCTTCCATCATATACATCCGACTGACGCCTTGCTGGTTCGGCTCGAAGTAGTAGCGCATCCAGTAGTAGGTGTAAAGCGTGTGAGCGAACTCATCTCCACCATAATGGACCCACGAATAATCAACTCCCTGAAGGTCGGTAAGAGAGTGGTGATGGTATTTGGAGGGGATTTTCGGGTTTGTTGGATTTGAGAGAGGGTTCGGAAGCGGATTGAATAAAGGGTCCTCGTCCCCCTTGTATTCTGGATTGACGAAGTGTTTGTAGGTGATGTTCATGAGCCCCTTGTATTTCTCGTTGATTTTATCCACCATGTGTTGTGTGACCAAGCGACAGAACTCAACAGCATCGAGGTCTTTCTTCCCAGTGTATTTCTTTTCTCCTTCCTCAATCATGGCGTCAATATCCTGAACGAAATGGTCTTCGTCAATTTTCAGGTATTCGTCCATCTTGGGATTCTTGACATTGAATTGGAAGTAGTCGATTCGGTCACGCATGACCGTGTAGTGTCGCTTGACACCGGGAGCAAATGACAGGTCTGCATAGAATTGTATATCGTCTGCTGACGTGAGCGAAGGCTCGTCCTTTGAAGGATGCGTGTGGTAAAATGCGACCTCGTTATCGGGGCGCTTGTTGATTTTGATTTTGGGCATGATGAGCGAGGCTCGGCGGTGGAAGATACGACCATTGTTTGTCACCCACCCGTAGGATTCACCACTGTATGAAACGAATGACCACAACTTGTCAAGGAACTCTTTGTCATTGAGTTTGTTGTAGGTGAAGTCACGGAAAACCTTGTGAGGGTTGTGTGTCACCATGTCGTTCATTTCTTTCTTGAACTCGGCTACGGATGTTGGGTTTTTCAGTACACCATCAAATGAAAGGTGTCCTTTCGCAATCGTCACTCGACCAGATGGGTTCGACATCACCGTAGTGACTTCGTCACACTTCAGTTCAATGGGAATGACCTTTGGACTGCTGAACGAACGTTCGTTTGTTGGGACATTTGTCACTCGGTTGATGAAGTGCGCCATTGCATTGCGGGCTTGACGGCGAGAAACCTTACCATCAAACATCACGAACCAAGTGCCGTTGTCGATATCGAGGGTTGCTTCTTTCACATCAAAACCACCAAGAACGGAACCGCCCTTAGGGAAGCGGGTGTATTTCCGAACTTGTGATGGTTTGAGTGTCATTCTTCCTCATCCTCGAATGTCATGAAGGCATCGAACGCACGAATCATGCCCCGCTTGGGCTTAGCCACGCCATCATCGCTATTGGAGTCTTCGGGGTTTGTCATAATGCGCTGGAGACCTTCTGCTCGCTTTGAAAGGTCTTCTCTGGAAGTGAATGTCTTGCGACCGAGTTCGGAAGCAACCTTCTCATTCTGCTTAGCATAGAAGTCTTGATTGAATTCATCATCTGGTAATTCACCTATCGGCATCGGGAACTTTTGCATGGAGCGTCCATCCATATTGATTAACGCAGTGAGTTCGGCGTCCTTTCGTTTTTGCTCATCATCTTCCATGTATTCCATAAGGAGTTGATTGTGATAGCGGACCTCATCCCGCTTCTTGTCGTGAACAACGCCACCGATGTTCGGCCCTTCCTCATCGAAGATAGCATCGTCACTGCCGACAGGGAAGCCGGGAATGTCAAGGAAGTATGCAATCCCATCCTTGTCCTTGGGGAAACGAAGTGCTTTTTCTGGAGCGTAGTGAAGCCCCCACTTTCCTTCTTCCGATTTCAGTTGCCCTGCGAACTCGTCCTTGAGTGCCAACCATTCATCCTCTCGGATGCTCCCTGCTTTTTGCTGAGGGCTAAGCGGAGAACCCGCCATGCTCATCGGACCAACCATACTGGGGTCGACACCAAACGTCATTCCGGGGTATTCAGGAATCGTATATGGGCGTGGACCTCCGCTTACCCAACGAGGCCCAGCAGCGTAGCCAAAGAAGGGATTTGGCAACACAACAGATGTTAATCCTGATTCTGAGACAAAAACACGTCGCCCAACGTTCTCGTCGCGAACATTCATAGTTGGATTGGACAGAGCATCGCGCCTTACACCAATGAGGAAGCCCCCTGCGCCGTCACCTTGTCGGTGAGAAATGTCACTTGCATCTTCGACATCTTTGTCGTAGCGAACCCGCAAAAAGTTTGTTTGAATCGGCGAGCGCGAGTAGTATTCACTCTTTGTCACCTCTATCCCCCCTTGACCGTCCACACCACGATGCGCCTTCCGAAGGAACGACGGCCCAGAAATTGTTCGTATGTTGGATAACTTCTGATATTCGATTTCAACAATAACTCGGGGTTCAACAAGCAAAACATCGGAGTATATTTCCATCAATTGTGGAAGATTTATGCTGTATTCAAAGTTCCCGTAATCCCCAATCTGTTCACCGAGAACGAGTTGGAAAAGTTCCTTGCTCATGTCGAGTGAGAATGAACCTACTCGCCCAACTGGTACAATGGCGACACCATCTTTTGTTTTCTTGGAGACACCGAGAAGGAGTGAATTGACGCGTGGCTTTTTGTCTCGCCAAGTCTTTGTTTTCCCAACACCCATGACAACTGCATCAAGTGTGTACTTGCGCTTGACTTTGTAGCGAAGTTCACCAGCGTGAATGATGAGGCCCTCGTTCTGCCGTTCGATAACCTCTGCTTCCCAGATGGCCTTGACGATGCCAGCGTAGTCGTCTTCAACCACCACGGGGTCAACGCACCGGATGCGCCCTCCTTCCAAATCTGCTGCTTTCATTAAGCGTTCATCGAAGGGGAGGTTTGTCACATCCTTCCCATCAACAGAAAGAACGTCGAGAATAACAGCCTTCAGCCGACGGAATGTTTCTGGGTCGTGATTGTCCGTTCCCGTCGAAAGAATCGACGAAGACTCCGTGTTGCCTGCAACCCGCCCCATTGGGTCAAGCACAATTGATTCAATGATGACCTCAATGCTATCCACATCATTCTCCTGACAAATGCGCTCGAATTCACGCGTCAGGTAATTGTCCCATGCGATAACACCGCTTTTCTGAGACACCATCACACAGCGCTCGACATCCATCCCTGCTCGTGCATCACCTTTCCGATTGTCAAGACGCTTTCCGTGAACCTTGAAACCACCACGCTTGTTGAACGCAAGTAATCCAAGTTGTCCGTCGTATTTCGGGGTGACAACAAGACGTGGGTGCTGAAGGACTTCTTCACCAATATCAGCATAACTTTTCTCTTCCATCCCTTCTTTTTTCCAAGCGTTGAGTTTCACCACAAGTGGGTTATCTGTATCTGAGTTGCTGACAGGAATGCGATTGCACGGTGGGGCTGCTTCTGTTTCCTCAAACCCATCGCCAACTTCAGCAGAAACAAACCACGCGTCTGCCATTCCTTTGAGGCGTTCAAAGTCACGCATGACGGCAACAGGGTGTGCTTCCTCAGGTTGGAACTTTTTCAAACGGGATAACTGAACAGGGATGCAGGCGTAGCCTGTTGAATCTTCAAAACGACCGGGCTTGTAGTGCGCACCGAACAACATACGGTTCATCCGATTGGCACTCATTGGCCCTTTGTCAATAACTGGGACTTTGCGAGTGATTGCCTCGTCAGCATTGAAAGCAACATCTTTCGTGGCTTTGTTCACCGTTGCATAGATGTAGTCCCAGCATTCTTGATTGGTTTCAAAAGACAGTGGCTTCGTCGAGAACCAGACTTGGAATGTCCGCCCTGTAAATACAACGAGTGTTGAGTGGACAAGGCTGAAGCGCTTCGCGATATCATAGACAATTCGAGTGTAATCATCAAACGGAACATCAGCAGGATTATCCACATCAACGATACCGACTTTCGGATAATTTCCTGACGGATTGGGGCGCCACCAGATATCACGAAGCCCACGATTTGAGCCACCGTGTCCACCCTTCCCACTGTTATCGTATTGGCGGGCTTCGATGTATTGCCGGATTTCCTTTTCACTGTGAAGCGTGAATCGCTTTGTTGTCGCTATGTCGCCACCACGGAAAACAACAGCCTGCAATTCATGATGCATGGTCTTTCGCAGACGAAACGGTAGCGTCAGTTGATTGTAGCGGTAAAAGAAATCCTTCATGCCTTCGTGTATGATTTGCTCTTCCTCATTCTGGGGAACCACTGGTTTGGGGTCAAAGTCATCAGTATTCACTCCAAATGACCCATACTCGCGAAGAAATGCTTCGTGTAAAACGGGACGGATTTCGTCAATGTTTTCCTTCGTTGTCTTCTTGGTATCAATGACATAAATCGGCTTACCAGTCATTTTGCTGCGGTAATTCGCACCGTAAAACGGCTTTGTTGTTGTATCAAAAGACGTGTTGCCCATCTGAAATATCGTGCGCTCAAAGAACTTCACCATGAACTCTTCGATGTCTGCTCGGGATGGTTTTCGCCCAGCACGATTGAAGCGAGCAGCGTAGGTGCTGAACTGTTCAAGGAGACCAGCGTATTTGCTCACTCTTCCTCACCTCGCTCGGCTGCTCTAAGGATTCGACTCTGTAAAGAGTCTAAATCTGCACCAAGTTCGTCTGCCCCTTCCCGATTAAGGGTGTATGTACCGAGAAGCCAATCTTCGAGAGTCCTTTCTATTGAGTTGAGTTCTTCCATGAAGCCTTTATACAACTCGGAATCCAAATTGGAATTCGCAAGAAGTTCCCGCGTACCCTTAGCGAAGTCGACAAGGCCCTCCCTTTCCTCACTGGCGAGCCGCTCTTCTTCAAGGCGTTTAAGTTCGGCTTCAAGGTCTTCACGCGACTCTTCCACTTCCTCGTCTTCCACTTCCTCGGTTTTCTCTGGCTCTTCAGGACGCATACGCAAAATCGGCGGGGGAGGTGGAGGAACAATCGTTGCGGCTGGTTCAGTTAGGAAGCCCTGTCGTGCCTCGGCACGAGTTTTGATGAGGCCTTGCATGTCATCGCTCAGTTGTCGGGCAACGAACTCATTGAGTTGGTCCGACGGAATGATGGTGTATTGGCGCAAGACCTGCATGACGGTTGCGAGCGCTGGGAATTTGACTGTCCCGAGTGCCTTCATTTTCATGTGCCGACGAATATCGGTGATGAACATGTCTTCGATTTGGTTGATGTCTGCTGTGTTGTTTATCCGAAGCAGGTCGGCTGCGCTGCTGACGGCGGCAAGCAACGTAGGGTCGCTCTCATACAAATCTGAAATGAAATTGAGATAGGTATCGAGGTCATTTGCGCCAGCAAGAGGAAGCGCAGGTCGAGAAGTTTTCATATTGAGGTGGGCACGATTTACCTCTTGCTTTATTGCATTGAGAATGGCTTTGTTGCTAATCCCAAGATTCCGCAGTGAAAGAACGTTTGCTCGGGCTAACCCCCAAGCCTCCCGCACGCTACCTGCCATTGATTCGCGTGCTGCCTTAATTTTCTTCTTCGCCTTTTTGGCATCGCCACCCGGCCCTTTGGGACCAAATGGCTCAGCAAACAGGAAACCTCGATTGGCTCCAATCAGAAGTTGGCTGAACCAGTTGTTGAATGCGATTGTATAGGAAAGGTATGCATCGCGAAGAAGGGGTGATTCCAGTTTCAATTCGATATCTGTCAATTCGCCAACCAATTGCACCTGCTGGTCTTCTGGGACAACTGGTGCTATCATTACAGCCCTTGTTGGGATTTCACGCTGCATCATTTGAGGTATCAAAACAGGATTCAAATGTTTGGAAATGACCTCGGTGTACCACTGCACTTCTGCCATGGAAAAATTGTCACCCTTGAACATGGCTTCCAATGATTTGCGCATTTTTGGCTTCCGCTCCCACATATTACCGAAGAACGCCAGAGTATGGTCTGTCCGAGCGTCAATGAACCAGTCGCCGAAAGGTTTGGAGTCTTTACCGCTACTCCAAGCACCGGGGTTATCGGTTCCATCATAATCTTTGAAATGGTCTCGTGTGAAACGACTGTGATTGATTTTTGAAAAGCCCATCGCATTGAGATGGTCAAAGTAAAAGAAGGCTTCCATGACGACTTCAAACAAAGGAAGCGCCGAACTGTTCCGGATATCGAACGAAGTCCTCAAGTCTGCTTTACCAGTGGGAATGAATATCACTGAAACAGGAACATTCTTCATAGTGTGAGTGTCATCGACTTCGCTGACAAGGTCAACCACGGGCTTCTTATCTTTGCGCCCAGAGCGGGTCACACGCCAGTTGCCATTTTTGATATCGGCCTTCAATTTTTGCCAACCGACGGCGTTTTTGCCTTTGATGTTGACAGCGACTTCATTTGTATTCAAGACTTGAACAATTTGTGTGACGGGGAACGGGGCCTCCAAAACTCGAAGAAGTGGGCCAAGGAAAATTTCGCACGCTTTCTTGAATACATCGTATTCGATTTCCTTGAAGTCGTCAAGTTCGTCCTCAAACCTCTGGGAGATTTTGTTTCGTGCTGCTTGGAGATTGAAGGCCCTGTTTGGGTCAAGTCGCGCTTCCCTACACAACATATCATACTGCGGATGTGATGTGATAAGTTCATGGAGGATGTCGAACACCCGGTAGTATTTTTGTCCACCAATCTCAACGGTATCAAACACATTTGGTCGGCTTCGGCGGCCCTTGCGCTCTTCTTTTCCTTGCTCCTTATCGAAAGTCATGATGGTGACGGCCATGAATCGAGCGAGTTCTTTGGGCGTTGCAAGTCCGAGCCGTAGGTTGTCGATGACAAGTTTTCCAAGTGAAGGAAGCAGGAAGTAGGTGCTTTGCCCTCCCTGTTGAAGGTCACTTTGCAGGGCGTTTGCTTCCACAGGCTCACCGTCTAAGAAAACGCCGCCCTCTGAACCCAACCATGGCCAAGTTTCAAAATCGCTATCCATTGATGGATAATGGCGAGGGTGGGCACCGTAAAAGTTGTAGGTGCGTAGCACTGGAAATCCCATGTGATATGTGTGGTATTCACCGAACACATGGTGGCGGAACATAAATCCTGATTGTATCGAATGTGAGCCGGGGAAACCACGAGCAGGCGGAGCGAACTGCATTCGGAAGTTTTCGTAGTGATTCTTGACCCACTCACGAACGCCGGGTCGAGCCACTTGCAAAAATGCCTTCAGCCCACCACTATTGGGATTGGCTAAAAACACTGCCGGATTCATTCATTCCGCCCTCACAACCGGTATTCGAAGCGGTACGTTGGGTAGGTTTCCCCTTCCGTTGGTACGCCACCGGTCTGCGGAGGCAGCACTTCGACAACGAAGGCCACTGTGTCAGCACCCATATAGGTTCCTCCATATTCGCTGGGTTCAATGTCATATGTTCGGGTTTCGCCCGGACTTAGAACAAATGTTCGGGTATCACCCGCGTGAGCGAAAGCCCCGTCTTTTGATGACTTGTAGTTGACACGGATTGCCGAGCCTTGAGGACTTGCATCAGTAAATGTCAATCGAATCCCCATCGCAGTTCCGTTGTATGTTGCCCCGTTGGACACATTCGCCTCGACAACCTCATTGGTGGTCTTGCTGTAATAGGTAAATTTGAGTGCGGATATTTTCTCTTTTGGTGCGCTTTCATCTGAGCCTGAGCCCTTCAACATGAAGTACACTATGCCAGCAGCCAAACCGATGATTGGTAGCGTATTTTTCTTTTTTGATTTTCCAAACGGGTACATACTTTTCACCTCAATATCGGTAGCGATACACCCACGGTGTGAGCCCTTCGCCGGGACTGATTTCTTTCTTGAACAGGTTGGTCTTGCTCTCGATTGCATCAATTGCTGACTTTGCAACCAACATGAACCCGAGAACAGTTGAAAGTGTTGTGATTTCTTTCCATGTGGCGGGCTTCATCCCAAGGCGAGATGCCTTGACCAAGCCACTCGACTTTCCAAACCCGAACACACCTTTCCTCCCGACGGTTTCAAATGCTGTTCGTGCTGTTGTTGCGACAACAAAACCGAGGGAAATGAGTTCAACCTTGTCCCACGTTTTTACGGGGATGCCAAGATACTTCTCACGTTTTTGTGCTACCATTTTGTTCACCTCAGTCAATCAACCATGCTTTTCCGTCACGCATTCCAATCTTCATGCTTCCACCCTTGATGATGAGCATTGGCTCCCCACTTTCTGGCATCGTAGCGTAAAGTGTCGGGTAGTTTCCGTCTTTGGATTCTTCATTCATTTCATGGATGAACTTTTGGAATTCGTTGCCGTTTTCCTTGGGGGACATGTAGCCAATCGTCCAGCACTCACCAAGCGAATACCAGACATCACCAACATCAATCTTTTCGGTCTTGACCTCGTCTGGTTTTTTACCGCCATGGAACTTCTTGTATGCGTCTTTTGCCTTCTTGAGTTTCTTGGAAGATGCGGGGTTCTTCTTTGGAACCTTGAGAGCGTCAGCGGTAGCAATCAGGGTGATGTCGCCGACCTGCTTCGGGTGCTCGTAATCAAGACGAACGTTGCCAATGGCGTTTCCTCCTTTCTGCTCAACGGCTTTCGTGAGGTCACGGTGCATCTCAGCAACAGCCATCATCATGCGCTTCTCAGTCATGCTTTGACGACCACCAATCAGTGCACGGTAGAAGTCTTGAAGTCCTTCGCCGATGTCCTTCATGAAGCCACGACCAACTTGCACAACTGCGCTTACCATCCCGAGGTTCTTGGCACCCGTAGGTTGGCCCGAGTAGATAGGGAGGCCTTCAGTGGTCGGGTTCGTCATCGGTGTATCTTTGAACGATATGACTGGCACCAATCTGCCAATTAGGCGGTAAAACCCTTCTTCTTTTGTAAGTGTTTTGAAGGGTTCAATTTTTCGGCCCTGTCCTGCGCCGTGCAATACCCTCTCATAAACATCCACAGTTCCGCCCTGTATTCGGTTCACATCATAACTGTCCTCGAACCAGACGCGAGTGGCTGGCAAAAAGAGTGGCCTATCTTGTGCTTGATTGTACGCTTCAGAGTACGATGCCGCTGGTGTTGAGCCCGGATAACCAAAAGGTGCCTCTTGTCGCTTGAATTTGAGTTTGGCTGGCTCGAACCTGTATTTCCTTTTAGGGTCTGTTCGAATTTGCATCAATGCAGATGGCTGGCGGCTTGGTTTTGAGGTCGGTGCACCCCAACGGTCTCGAGGTGTTGAGTCTGAGGTCGGCCTCGGTTGGACGCGGTCTGGATTCGCCATCGCACCCCACGACTTGGTCACAGAGTTCACACCTCGCTTCCCGTATTCTTTCTCAACGTAGGAAAGAGCAACCGCTGAGCGCTGGGAGTTGTCTGGAAATTCCTTGTTCATCATTTTGTTGCCCATGAGTCGCTCGAAGTATTTCTTCGCTGATTCACGACGAGCCTTTCCTGTTTTCTTGCTCTTTTGACGGCGGGGCTTCGGTGGGTTTGTCATGTAGCCACCTTTGCGGCGGCGGAGTTCGCTAACAAGCGCCTTAATGTTCCCTGCTATTTCTTCCTGCGTTATCTCATCTGTCGTTTCCTTCATCTCGTGTTCATACAGACGTAAAGCATCCTCTATTTCGAAGATGGTCATGTCTTTTATCCCAGACTTTTCCATTTGATGTTGGGTATTGGCGTAGTCAACTTTTTCCATCCATGCGGGAAGTTCGTCCCAGTTATCCACCGACCACCAGTCGGTGGGTGTAAAATGACCCGCTTCGTGTGGGTTGGCCAGCGTGTAAGGAGCAGGCGTAGGTTCTGGTCGCAAGCCAGAAAGGGTGTAGGGAGCAGGCGTTTCTGTTGGTGCGATGTAAGGGTTCTTTGAATCTCCAATGTAATCCTCGACTGTTGCATAGACGCCGGGGACGTTCATTTGTTTGGCAGTCCCAGCAGGGCTTGTGCCGAAAGCAAAGGTAATGTCGTAGCGACGGGCCAATGAACGTATGTTGTCTTGACTGCTGCCCATCAAAACAAGAGGACCAGTTGTATCGGTCATGATAGGGAATCCAAGATGTCGGAGTCGGTCTTGCAAGCGATACTGATACGATGAATCGAGGCTACTGATGAAAGCAATCGTGTAGTTGTCACGAGCGAGTCGGTTGATGTAATCCTTGACACCTATGCGTGATACTGCCTTTTCCAGATTTGCAGCGACCTCACGGCCAAAACGCTTTCCAGACAAACCTTTCCGCTTTGCTATTCGCTCACCAGCGGAATTGTCCAGAACAGTTTCTTCAACATGGAACACTGCAAGTTTTGGCTTGGCCATACCAAGCGAAGGATTGCTCTTTGGTAAGTCGG
>Ga0099849_1000109_pt1 | contig 32687 bp, 15 predicted proteins | sample CB_VirMetaG_4_FD_78177 | JGI IMG/M metagenome (GOLD analysis project Ga0099849, IMG submission 78177) | Freshwater to marine saline gradient viral communities from Chesapeake Bay - CB_1508_1M Viral MetaG | ecosystem: Environmental > Aquatic > Marine > Coastal | place: USA: Chesapeake Bay... | reverse complement strand
TTGGACTAACTACGAAACCTGGAATGTTGCCCTCTACATTAACAACGAGTATGACCTTTATTGTCTTGCTTGTGATTATGTAAAGCAGGCAAAAAGGTTCGGTCAGAAAGTATCTTATGATAACCTGATTCCTGCGATTGAGTATCGTCGTAAATCACAAATCACCCCTGACGGTGTACGTTGGATGGATGGTCTGATTAACACTCAGGAACTGGATGAAATGTTAGAAGAACTCGTTGCCTGAGTTCTTGTTACATAAGCACCACAATCTCAAGGGAATTAAAGTTACTCACCTTGAGATTGTCTCTACAGTGTAAGCAACCGACCAACACTAACCAACAATGAGACCTTACAAAATTGCCCGCCTTGATGATTCTGGAAACTGGAAAGTTCTTGCTAGTTTCACTACTTATGAAAAGGCAGATGATGCCCTCGATAAGTATTCTGAAAAGTATCCAAATGCCTGGGTGGATATTCTTGACGGTGCCCTAACTCTCGCCGCCTGATTCACATCAACCCATCGTAATCTCAAGGGAATTAAAGTTACTCACCTTGAGATTGTCTCTACAGTGTAAGCAACCGACCAAACCAGTTATGAACATGAACCGCTACCGAATCGAAGTTGACCGCATTGAACCTAACGGCAACATTTTTACTCTGGTCGAGTATCGTAACCTAAAGGCAACTAAGTCTAATCGTGGTCTACATCGTCAGATGGAAAATCTAACGAACAAGATTATTGAGGAACTTAAGTATTATCAAGTCCCTCACAAAAGGTTTACTGTCAGCGTCGTCTGATTAACAATTAAGAGAATGAGATGCGCTCTAAAGACACTCAAACTGTAAACACACTGATTCACATTTTCATCATGCAATTCGCTATCTCCAACAGCACCGCTATCGAGAACATTGCTCTCGAAGATAACACCGCTACCGTTACTTTCGCTGGTGGTCGTCACTATGATTACACCGTCAACGATGTTACTGCTTTCGTAACTTCTCTGACCAGTGTGATCGAAGGCGGTCAATCTGTCGGTCGGTTCGTAAACCAATCCGTCAAGAATGAGACCCTGAAAGCAATCGCTGCCTGAGGTACATTCGTGGGGTTAGTAACACTTACTGCCCCACACTAAGTTTAACATAAGCACCACACTTTCGTCAACACTTTTCTTCGTTATTATGTCCCGCAATCTGATGCTTACTCTTCTCTCTAAGGGTAACACTGGAAACGACATTCTGTCCATCCTCGATGCTATCGTTCGTGATGATTCTTCGTCCTTCGATGATACTCAGGGCGGGGCAGTGAGTTACACTACGGGGGAGGCAATCGCGTTCTAATGTGATGCTAACTGTGTGTCCCTTATGTGTTATTCGTGAGGGACACTTATTCGTTATTCGTGAACACCAGTCCCCGCGATTAGGGGTCTTATGTGTTAGCGGGCGGTGCGTATATAAAAACCCCTAACTACCTCAACCTACACTGTATGTCTTTTTCGACATAAGTATCGAACGCATAAAAAAATTTCCCAGGATATAAGAACACTCCGAAACCCCTCTGAATACTCCCCATGAGAAAACACCGCCCGTATTGGAATTTTTATAAGGTAGTCTTGGCGGGATGGATGATAAGGTATCCGAAATTTTTTCTGAGATTACTGGGAGTGCCTCTAGGGATTTTGATAGTTATGGTATATAATGCTCTAAGGTAAATAGAAGTGGAGGAAAAAAATCCCGGAGAAATTTTTTATGAGTGAGAAGATTTATCACATATACGCAAAAGGAGAGTGTATCTACCATTCTCTGAGTAAATCAGAGTTTGACTTTACATGGGATGCTCTATGTAAGTTAGTTCAAGTATTCTCAGATTATCAAAGGGAAGATTTAACATTTGAGGAAGTTGTGAGTAGTAAGAAAGAGTTTGCAGAGTCATCTTATTGACTCTATTGACAAGAAATAAATAAGGTATTAGAATTGATTTGAGGTTTTTATTCTCTTATGGCTAAAGGATTTACAGTAAAGGCAAAGGCGCCTGCAGCAGCATCAAAGGGACCTGAGTGGGACTATGATGCAATTAAAGAAAGAATGAAAGGAAAGGCAATTGTATTTTGTCTACCTGGACGAGGAGTATCATATGTCTTTCTGAAGAACTTTGTTCAACTGTGCTTTGACTTAGTACAGAATGGAATGAGTATTCAGATTAGTCAAGATTATTCATCGATGGTGAACTTTGCAAGATGTAAGTGTCTTGGTGCGAATGTTCTGAGGGGACCAGATCAGATTCCTTGGGATGGTAAGTTGAACTATGATTATCAATTGTGGATTGATAGTGACATTGTTTTTAGTACTGAGAAGTTCTGGCAATTGTGTGATCTTGCATTCCCTGCAGAAGCAGTAGAAGATGAGAGTAAGAAGCGTGAGATCACTGCTGGTTGGTACATGACTGAAGATGGACGTACTACATCAGTTGCTCATTGGTTGGAAGAAGATGATTTCCGAAACAATGGTGGAGTGATGAATCATGAGACTGGAGAAACCATTACGAAGCGTCGGAAACCATTTACAGTTGATTACACTGGATTTGGATGGGTGATGATTCAGAATGGAGTCTTTGAGAATGAAGAGATGAAGTATCCATGGTTTGCTCCGAAGATGCAAGTCTTTGAATCTGGTGCAGTCCAAGACATGTGTGGGGAAGACGTATCTTTCTGTCTCGATGCGATTGAGGCAGGTTTCAAAATCTGGTGCGATCCACGGATTCGTGTAGGACATGAAAAATCAAGAGTCATCTGAGTTATTCAACATACTCTATGAGGGTGATGTCATACGTTCTGAGTTGACGTATGACGAAGTTACAGAAGCACTTGACGAACTAGCATCAGAGTATTATGATACTAATGCTTATGATCCACAAAAAATTGAACTGGAGTTTTTAAATTATGGCAAAGATTAAGAAGTCGCTGATGGGTTCAGCATTCATCGAATCACAACCCAAGAATACCCGTCAGGGTCAAGGGAAGCACACGAAGTATGCTGCATCCAGCAGAAATAATGCGAAGAAGCGTTATCGTGGTCAGGGTCGTTGAGACACTCCACCTAAGGCACTTGAGACCCCCTCAGAGGGGTCTTTTTTTATGTCTGAGTATCTTTGTGTTCTTATGAGTGTTTATTGTTCTTATTGGCGTTCTTATGGGCGTTTATTGTTCTTATTGGCGTTCTTATGGGCGTTTATTGTTCTTATTGGCGCTTTTCTGCTCGCTAAGAAAGCGGAAGCTCGTTCTGGAGGGGTAAATAATAAAAACATAACGTTATTTAATTATGTCTACATTAATTTGCAATCTTCCTTCAGAAGAAGTCTGGGTTCGAAAGGAATACCTTACGGATCATCAGAGTGGTCATGGTGAATTTGTAAAGGGCGTATGGGTATCTTGTAAGAGTATACCTGGACGTGCGTTTTATTTTGAAACTTATCTACCTGAGTATGCCGCGATGTATGATAAGTTACCCATCAGTGCCTTTGTAAGTGAACCTAAGACTCCTGAACCTGACATGAACCTTCCAAACTTACAGTTTTGGAACTGTATGGACTATGGAGTCGTATCTATACACAAGCAATTCATTGATTCAATGGACTATGAGTTGTATACAAGAGACCATGGTATACAAAAAGGTACTTATATTTGTACGATAGATAATTATCATCAGGATTGTGACATGATTGACTATGCAACAAGTGAAAATCCTGCTGAACATAAGTCACATAACTTGATTTCTTTAGATAATGGGCAGTATGCACTCTATCCAAACAATAGAATGCGTATTTTTGATAATAGTTTAACTCCTGTTGACCCTAAGATGCCTGATTTTAAGGTTTCAACGCAATATTATCAAGTTGAGAATGGATTTGAACGTCTTGGGATGGGTCGAGAGGATGAATACTTCTGGAAAACTGCCCAAGAACGTGAAAAATGTGAAAATTGCGGGCAAAGTCCTTGTAATCCACGATGCATCAACGCAACCTAAAGGAGAATAATGACAAATTCACCCAATCCAGATAGAGATACAAAGTACATGATGGATACTTGGGGAACAAACCGACTTATTACAGACTATGGAGAGATAAAAATGGAAGAAAAGATGCTTAGAGAGATTAATGAAGATGAAATGACGCCTAAAAGGTCAAATAAAAAGAAGGAGACTGAACTTTTTGAGCGTTTTGACGACTCTGGAGAAGTTTTCGAAAGAGAAGGTGATTCAGAACCTCTTTTTGGGTGAATAAATAAGATAGATTTATAGGTTTTTAATGCCTTTAGAACGGGTCAGTAGAGGATTTAAAGACATCAGTGGGTCATTTTTAATGAATCCATTGAATAATGACCTGATTGCACTCAAAAACGAGACTGCAATTGCCCGTTCTATTCGTAATATTGTATTAACTCAACCTGGTGAGAGACCTTTTAATCCTGAATTTGGAAGCTTTGTCTCAGATTCTCTATTTGAGAACATGAGTGATGTTTCTGCAAATACAATTAGAGGTCAAATTAAAGAATCTATTAATCTGTATGAACCAAGAGTTGATTTAATTGATGTTAGAGTAAGTCCAAATTATTCTACGTTAGAATTTGACGTAACAGTAATTTATAAAATCATAGGCATTAGTGCTTTACCGCAACAATTATCATTTGCATTACAGCAAACACGATAGATGACATTAGCAAATTTTTCAAATCTAGATTTCGACCAAATAAAACAAACAATTCGAGATTATATAAGATCGAATTCAAGTTTTACTGACTATGACTTTGAGGGGTCAAATCTTTCAGTCATTATCGATACGTTAGCTTATAACACATACATTACCTCATACAATGCTAACATGCTTAGCAATGAGGTTTTTATTGATAGTGCCACCTTAAGAGAGAATGTAGTTTCTCTTGCGAGGAACATTGGTTATGTGCCTAGATCAGTAACATCATCAAGAGCAAACATTAGTTTCTTTGTTGATATTACTGATCTTCCAATAAACAACGAGACAGCAGAAAATAAACCATTAAAATTAATTCTTCAGAAAGGAATTGTAGCAACTACAAATTCTTTTGGTACTGGAACATCATCGCAATCATATACGTTTGCAATTCCAGAGACTATTACTGTACCTATTGTCAATAACATTGCAGAATTTAATAGCATTGAAGTTATTGAAGGAACTTACATTACAGAATCATTCACAGTTGATACACAGATCCCAAATCAAAAATTCACCTTATCCAACCCAAACATCGATACTTCTACTCTGAGTGTTTATGTAAGAGATAGTGAAGGATCTAGTGTAATTAGAAAATTCAATTTAACTAATACTATTTTTGATGTTGATTCAACATCTAGAGTATTTTACATTCAAGAAGTTGAGGATCAAAGATACGAACTTATTTTTGGTGATGGTGTTTTTGGTAAAAAATTAGATAATGGTAATGTTATTGAAGTTGCTTATAATGTAAGTTCAGGCGAACTTTCAAATGGCGCATCTAATTTTAACTTTGCTGGTAGAATTCTTGATGATAGAGATAGATTAATTACACAAAATTTCTCTCTTGTAACTACAGATTCTGCTTCTCGTGGCGGAAAACCAATAGAATCTGTAGAATTTGTAAGAAAGTATGCACCAAGAATCTATGCCGCTCAAAACAGAGCAGTTACTGCTTCTGACTATGAATCCTTGATTCCAATAATTTATCCTGAAGCAGAATCAGTTTCTGTTTATGGTGGAGAAGATTTAAGTCCTCCAAAGTACGGTAGAGTTTTTATTTCCATTAAACCAATTAATGGACAATTTGTTTCAAACCAAGTAAAGGATAATATAAAAGCAAGAATCAAAAAATACAATGTTGCAGGAATTGTTCCTGAAATAGTTGACCTTAAGTATCTTTACATTGAATACGATACAGTAATTTACTTTGATACAAATAGAGCAAATTCAAGATCTGAAGTTTTGAGTGTTGTTTCCGATAACATTACAAAATACTCTCGGTCATCAGAATTGAATGCTTATGGGTCTAGATTTAAATACAGTAAGTTTTTGAATCTAATTGATAGTAGTAGCGCAGCAATTACTTCAAACATTACTAAAATAAGAATAAGAAGAGATTTGAAGGCAGAACTGAATAAGTTCTCTGAGTATGAAATTTGTTATGGTAATGCATTCCACTTACCAAATTGCAGCACTGGTTATAATATCAAGTCAAGTGCTTTCCAAATTGCAGGAGTGAATGGAAATGTGTATGTAACAGATTTTCCTATCGACAGTAAAACTGGGAAAATTTCAATTTTTAAAATTGAAAATGGTTCTCCAGTAATTGTAAAAAATAATGCTGGATCTATTGATTATGAGAAAGGAGAGATAAAATTAAGTATATTAAATATAACAGGAACACAAAAGACTAAAGGTGGTTTTGACGTTATTGAAATTTCTGTAACTCCAAAATCCAATGATGTTATTGGATTGCAGGATTTATATTTGCAACTAGATATTAGTAACAGTGACTTAAATATTGTAGAAGATAACATTTCTTCTGGTAATGATGTTTCTGGTACAAATTACAGTGTAACGTCAAGTTATTCAAACGGTTCTTTAATTAGAAAATAAGATAAAATGTTAGAAAAAAGAGTTAAAATTTCTTCCATACTGAACAATCAGTTACCAGAATTTGTCAGATCAGAATTTCCTCAATTATCGGAATTCTTATCTCAGTACTATAAGTCATTGGAATCTGGGGGTAATCCCTATGATTTAATGAATAACATTGATCAGTATGTTAAAGTTGATAATATTGCAAATTTAATTAACTCTACTACATTATCTTCTAATGTTGAATTTTTTGATACTACTATTACTGTAGAATCCACTGCAGGATTTGCTGATAGTTATGGTCTCATTCAAATCGACAATGAAATCATTTCTTATGAAAGTAAAACTGCAACAACTTTTGAAAATTGCTACAGAGGATTTTCTGGAGTAACTTCGTATAATACCAATACATCAACTGACGAATTAACATTTTCAGAGTCTGAAACCGCAGAGCATACTTCAGGTTCCACCGTAATCAATTTAAATACTGTTTTATTATCCGAATTTTTCACAAAAGTAAAAACTCAAATTACTCCTGGATTCGAAAACAGATCATTTTTTGATGATTTGAATAAGAGAACTTTTGTAAAGCAGTCTAATAACTTTTATAGTTCTAAAGGAACCAAAGAATCGTTTAGAATTCTATTTGGTGCATTATACGGCAAACCTTCTGAAATAATTTTACCAAAAGATTATCTATTAGAACCTTCTGCATCTTCATATAGAGTAACAAAAGATTTTGTTGTTGAGAAAATTCAAGGCGATCCTATAGATTTGGAGAATAGAACTCTCTATAATTTGGATGGTTCTAGCGGAACTGTAACATCAGTACAGGAAATTGAGATTTCTAATCTTTTTAGAGATAGCGTATTTCTCGATGATACATCGGAATTTTCATCTGAAGCACTTACAAAGTCTTATTATCTCATTGGTATAGACTTCGATTATGATAAGGACATTGATGCCAGAGGAACAACCACAGGAAATTTCTCTATTCATCCAAAAACTAGATTAGTTTCTAGAGCATTTTCTGGAGATACTTATCTGGATGTAGATTCCACATTAGGATTTCCAAGTAGCGGTTCTCTTTTGGTCAATCAACCAAATGGTTCTGTTGTAAACATTACTTATCAATCAAAAACAATAAATCAGTTTCTTGGTTGTGATGGAATAAATCAAACAATAAATCCCAGAGAAGAGATAAAAGACACTTCATACTCTTTTGCTTTTGATGGAGATGATGAAATTAGAGTAAGGATTACTGGTGTAATTTCTGAATTAGATTATGATGATAGCAAAAACTTAAAAACTGGAGATGTTATAAAATCATCCACTTTAGGTAAGAGTGACTTAAATTCTCCGAAGTTTGATAGCTGGATTTATAATGTATCTTCTAGTTATGAGATTGAGAGCATTGTTGCATTAGAAGATACATCAGATAATACTTATCGTGTTAGAACTTATGATAAAAATGATTTCAACATTGGCGACAGATTTGAATTAACCAATTCAAATGCATCTGGAATTATTCAAGCAGTAAACAATGAGAATACTGTAGTTATTAGGGGTCAAGGAGAGATACAAAAAGATTCTTCTGATAACTTCATTTTCACTTCTATTCGCAAATTAATTTCTAAACCAGAAATTGTAAATTATCCAGAATTGTCTATCTACAATTCAAATGTTTCGAATACTTATTATGATAGAACTGATGGATCTGTATATGTAACATCACCTTCATTGCCAAATTATAATGATACTAAAATTAGAATTACTGATCTGAGTGTCTCTGTATCTTCATTTGGAACTGATGATGAAAATAAAAAAACGATTATAAACTTAAACGTATCTGCATCACACTCATTCTTAACTGGTGATTTAGTTATACTAAAAGCAACCAATGGACAAGAGATTGGTTATGTGAAAAGAATTGATGAGAAAACAATAAAAATTGCAAAAAATAAAGAATCAATTATTTCAGATACCTTTTTAGATTTTTCAAATTATACTTCTACTGGAGCAAAAGTCGAATTCTTCAGATTCAATGAATTAAATCAAGATACTAATTCTTATGAATCAAAATTATTGCAACCACAAAAGTTAATTAGAAAATTACAATCTCCAGTAAATACCAAAGAAATTTCTGAGACAAAATCAGGAGCTATTGGTATTTTCATTAATGGCGTAGAGATTCAAAATTATAAATCTGAAGATTATCTATACTATGGTGAAATAAAGTCTATAGATGTAACTTCTGGTGGTCTTGGGTATGATGTAATTAATCCACCAGAAGTAAGTATTGATTCTTCTTCCGGTTCTGGGGCAGTTGTTACTGCTTCTGTATCTGGTTCGTTGGAAAGAATTGATGTTATAGATTCTGGATTCAATTACTTAGAAACTCCAAAGGTAATTATTGAAGGTGGTAATGGATCTGGAGCTAGCGCAGAAGCAAATTTAATACAATATGATTATTCTAAATCAGTAATTGCTAATGCACAATCTCTTAGCGGAAATCAAATTACTTTTGAGGACGCTCATAATTTTTCGGACTTAGAAGAGGTAATTTATGATCCAGGAAAAAATAGTGTAATTTCTGGATTATCCACGAACTCAACTTATTATGTTAAGGTAGTAGGAATCAATACAATAAAATTATATAATACAGAAGAAAGTTTTTCAAATGATGATTTTATTTCTATCGCAGCTTCTGGGGATTTAGGAAGTCAAACCTTCAAATCTAAACTGAAAAAAAGAAAAGTATCTTCTATCAATGTTGTAAGTGGTGGTTCTGGATATACTAATAAAAAATTAATTGCTTTTTCATCAAAATCTGGAATTAACACTGCATTTGATACAATCACTATAAAAAATCATGGATTTGAGTATAGAGAAAAAGTTGTTTATACATCAAATGAAACTTCTATTGGTGGATTAACTACAAATACAACATATTTTGTAAATCCTCTCGATAAAGATACATTTAGACTTTATGAAATTTCCTCTAGTGGTAACGAAGATTTTCTTTTAGAATCGGATCAATATGTAGATTTAACTTCTACTGGTGGGGAAGAACACATTTTCAATTATCCTCCAATAACAGTTAAAGTCATTGGAGATCTTCAAATTCCAACATCAAATACATCATCAACAAATTTCGAATGTGAAATTCAACCCATTTTCAGAGGAGAAGTAAAATCATTATTTGTGGAAGATGGTGGATCACAATATGGAAATCAAGAAATTATTAATTATAGAGAGCAACCGAACATATTATTAAAATCTGGTAAAAATGGTGATGTTGGAGTAACTATTGAAAATGGAAGAATAACATCTGCGTTTGTTTTGGATCCTGGCATTGAATATAACTCACCTCCTACTTTAGTTGTTAATGGTGAAGGAAGAGGTGCAGTTTTAGTTCCAGTTATTCAATCTGGGCAAATTGTTGATGTAATTGTATCTTCTAGTGGAGTGGGATATAATAAAAATACTACCTCTGTAGATGTTTTATCCGCTGGAGAAGAAGCAAAGTTATTCACCAACATTCAATCTTGGAATATTCTAGCACCTAAAAGATATCCTTCACTTCTCAGTATATTCAATACTGCAAAGAACGGCGATGATGGTTATTTAATTGCTGGAAGTAGAGGAGGTCTTCAATATACACATTTTTATGCTAGTAGACCTTTAAGATCTCAACTTTTAAGTACTTATTTTGTTAATGGTGTTAAGTCATTCACATCAGATATTTTATCGGATGATCTTCAGGAAGGTAATGTTCTTTCTCATTCTGGGATAATTGGATGGGCATATGATGGAAATCCAATTTATGGACCATATGCATATGCAAATACTGATGGAACTGGTGGAATAAAATTAATGACCTCGGGTTATAGATTGAATGCTTCTACTAGTTCAAATAGACCTTCTGCTTCTGAATTTGGACTTGCATTTAACAATGGTTTATTTTTAGAAGATTATGTATTTGACAATTCTGGAGATCTTGATGTTCATAATGGAAGATTTTGTATAACGCCAGAATTTCCTAATGGTGTATATGCTTACTTTACATCATTCGAATCTGATTTAAATGATGATGGAGATAGAGTACCTTCTTTCCCATATTTGATTGGTAATAGTTATAAATCATTCCCAATTGACTTTAACTATGATTTTACTTCAAATCAAGATCAACTTGACATAAACACTCAAAATTGGTTGAGAAATACGAAACCATATAATGAAGATAAAGAAAGAAGTACTTATGACTATTTCTTGAATTCTTCAAATTTAACTATTGATTCTGAAGTTAAATCTACAACTTCTGGTAAAATTGAAGATTTAATAGTAAAAATTTCTGGTGATGGGTATAAAGTTGGCGATTCTATAATTGCTAACGATAAAAATGACAAAATTGGAGAAGTATCTAAAATTTTAGGAAAAACTATTGAAAGTATAGGCATTTCAACAATCATTTCTATTCAAAATGTAGAATTTTATAAAGAGAATTCTTCTTATGTTGGATACTCATCTTTACCTCATAATATTGTAGATAATACTAGTGTTAATGTATCTTCTCCTTTAGAATCTCCACAATATCTTTTAGCAAATGTGGACGAAAAAACTTTTAGACTATTTTCAGGAATTTCTTCAATTACCGATACTGGAATTTCAACTTTCGTTTATGTTTCTGGAAATTTTTCTGATGTTAGAGAAAATGACATTTATAAAATTGGAAGTGAAGATGTAAAAATTCTGTCTATAGATTCAGTATCTTCCAGATTTAGAGTTCTCAGGGCACAAAATGGAACCAGTGGATTATCTTCATATTCTTCAGGTTCCATTCTTACAGAAAAACCTAGAAGAATTAAATTGGATTATAAAGTATCAAATACTTATAGTTCTGAGGCAAATAAAGAAATTTATTTCAATCCTGCAGAATCAGTGGGGATTGGCACTTCATTTGGTGTCGGAATAACATCTACTCTTTATTTTTCAAACCCAGGAGTAGGTGACACAACAGTAACAATTCCAACCAGAGCAATTTATCTTCCAAATCATGGATTAGAGAGTGGAGATTTGCTTTCATACTCTACAAATGAAGGAGATTCTATTGAAGTATTAGAATTTGGTTCTATTGTCTCTACTGGATTGACCTCATTCGATTCTCTTTACGCTACAAAATTTACCAATGACACTATTGGGTTATCTACACTTCCTGTAGGATTAAATTCTTTAGGTAATTATGCTGGAATAGGTTCTACTCCAGCAAATTTACTTTTCTTCACTGGAGTAGGAACTAACACATATCATAGTTTAAAAACTTCAAAGGATAATGTGCTGACAGCAGAACTGTTGAAGAATGTTGTTAATGTTTCAGTTGCAGAATCTCATGGGTTGTCTCTATTGTCTACTATTGATGTAGAAGTTATACCTAAAAATACAAAGACATTGGTAGTAAAATATAATGATACCAATAGAAGATTTGTAGTGGATCCGCTAAATGTTTCTTCTGTAAATTTGCAAGATAATACATTAATTATTGGCAATCATCAATTGAGTTTTGGAGAAAAGATTTTATTTGAAAAGACTAGTGGATTTGATGGATTAGTAAATGAAAAACTTTACTACGTAACACCTGTAGATTCAAGTTCATTCAAACTTTCCACAAATTCTTACAATCTGAGCAATAAAGTTTATGTAGATATTACATCTACTGGAACTGAAGGAGTAATTTCAAAAATTAATCCAGAAATAAACGTAGCAGAGTATCAAAAATTAAAGTTTGACTTATCTGATAGTAGTCTTTCTTATTCTACAGGAGGTTCTTCTTTAGAGGAAGCATTTAAACTGGAACTTTTCTTTGACGAAAATTTCTTAGATAAAATTTATCCTTCCAATAACGAAAGTTATAAAATAACAACTAATGGAAAAGTTGGGGTGGATGCTGATGCTAATTTGACATTGGAAATAAATTCAAATACTAAGAAAAAATTATTTTATAAACTAACTCCAATTTTAACAGGAACAAATAGTGTTAAAAAGGAATTAATAGTAGATAGTGATCAAATTAACTTTAGTTCTATTAATTTAATAGCAAGTAAATTTAATGGAACTTACAAAGTTACTGATGTAGTTGGTATTAATACATTCTCTTATGAATTGAGGAATTATCCTGAGAAAGAATCTTATAATTCTTCAGAAGCAACTTTTAAATATTCAACAACAAATAACAGTTTAACTGGATCAATTTCTGAAGTAGTATTGAAAAACAAAAACTTTGAATTTTCTTCAATACCGGAGATTTCTATACAAAGTGATTCTGGAAAGGATGGATATGTTTATGCATCTTCAGGTTCTATTGGTAAAATCAAAACTTACTATTTTGATTCCATAGGTTTCAATTATTCAATAGATTCTACTATTAATCCTTCAGCAAAAATTCCAACTGTATTAGAATTAGATTCTTTGTCAATTTTTGATAAGGTAGAAGTTTTAACAAAAGGATTTTCCTATATTACCGATACTGATTTAGTAGTAATTGATGGATTGACAAAAAAAGTTGTTAATGACGTTAAGTTGGAGTATTTACCAAGTGAAGGTAAAGTATCCATATTAAAAAATACTGCAGGAATAAATCAAGTTCAACCTAGATTAGTACCGATTTCTAACCCAAATGGATTAAAAATTTCGAACATAACTTATGATTCCGTATTAAAAACTGTAACAGTTACACTAGAAACACAATTTAGTTCTTTTGATGATTTTCCTTTTGAAGTTGGGAATAAAGTTTTTATTGAAGGTGTTGCAATTAATGAACCAGAAATAGGAGTAGATACAAAATCTTACAATTCATCAGAATTTGATTACAATCTTTTTGAAATTACAGAAATTGATCCAAATATTGGCGGTATTAATGCAAACTTTACTTACAGTGTATCTGATTTCATTGAAGCAGATCAAATCTTAGGAATTTTCAATTCTGATTTATCTAATGCTCAGGTAATACCAGAATCATATTTCCCAACTTTTAATTCTGTACTTGAGCAAACTAATTTTATTGAGAGTGAAAGAATTATTTCAAACAACTCCACAGGAATTGTTCAGACTTGGAATCCACAACCAGGTATTCTTGTAGTTGCTTCTTCAGATAAATTTGAAATTGGTTCCACTTTAATTGGAGAAACAAGTGGAACTAAGTCTGTTATTAAAAACTTAGTAGAGTCAAACGGTTACTATAAAATTTCCGATTCTTCAGATAGAAGAAAGGGATGGAAATTTGAGAAGGGATTTTTAAATGACACTTTCCAAAGAATACATGATAATGATTACTATCAGTATTTTTCATATGTTGTTAAATCAGAAATTCCTTTAGAAACTTGGAATGACCCAGTTTCTTCTTTGAATCATACCGCTGGATTTAAGAAGTTCTCTACTTTAGAAATTCCATCATCTCCTGATGTTAATAGTGGAATCTCTACGGATCAAAATTTTGGATTTATAGGAGCGATTCAGAATTTAGATTCTGTTATTGATTTAGATTGTGTATTCAATTTTGATTTAGCTAGAGAAAACTTATTTACAATTGGAGATTTAACCACATCAAATCAAATTATCTTTAATTCCAGAGTAATTCAAAATTATAAAGAATCTTCTGGAAATAGAGTTCTTGATATTGATGATATTTCAGAGTTTTTCAATAGTAACCCAAGATCTGAACCATTTACAGTAGTTAACAAAAAACCCTTTACTGACGTTCGTTATGTGAAGTATTTTGTTTCTGCAAGAGATCAGTTATTTTCTGATGAATCTATGTTCAACATAGTTTCTGTAATTCATGATGATTTGTTTGTTTATGCAAATCAATATGCAAAAGTTTATTCTAAAGATGATCTAGGTTATTTTGATGCTAGAATTGTTTCGGAAAACTTAGAATTGCTTTTCTATCCAGATAATTTTGCTATCAATAATTACAACTTGAACGTATGTAGTTTTAATTTGGATGAAACTATTTCTGGAATTGGAACATTATCTTTAGGTGATGTTGTATCTTTAGATACTCACAAAACAACTTTACCACAAGGAACATCAGGAATTTCTACAATTGTTTCTATTGGAAGCACTTATAGAGCATTGAAACTTCACACTCTAATTTGCGATACTGATAATAATGAATATGAATCTGTAGAGATAAACATTATCCACGATGATACTAATGTATACATCACAGATTATGCAAGTTTGGAGACAAATTTCTCATCTTCGTATGGAACTGGAATAGGAACATTTGATGCTTCTATTTCGGGTTCAGATCTGATAGTTTCATTTACACCAAATGTATCTACTGCTTCCACATATACAATAAATTCATTGTCTATTGGAATTGCAAATACATCTGCAACTGGAGTGGCAACAAATGCAATGTTGCAAAATTACATCGAATCCGAATACATTGCAATCTCTTCTTCACCATCTCCATCTACAGTAGCAATTTCTTCTTTTGCTGGAAGTAATTACAATTCAGCATACTACGCAGTTTCTATTGAAGATTCTACAAATAATCAATACCAATTTAGTGAAGTTGTATCTCTATTCAACCCAACTTTAGATACATCCGATCAAGTAGAGTATGGTATTGTAAATACTGGTTCTAATTTGGGAATTTTATCAACTGGAACTATTGGTTCTGGTGCATCTGAAAAAGTTGTATTGTTCTTTACTCCAGATGCTGACATTGATTATGAAATAAGGTTGTTTAAGTTTGTTTTTGGAAATGCTCAGCAATATGATTTTATTGGAATCGAATCAGGAAAAACTGAAATTGAGCAGGATTTTGGATTATATACTGGAACTCTTAATGATGTTAAAAAGTCTTTCAATCTCACTCATCAAGATAATCCAATTTTCAAAAAAATCTTTGATGGGTCAAGCACAGATTATGTCAATTTGAACGAAGATACATTCTCAGTTCCAAATCACTTCTTTACTACCGGGGAAGAGGTTGTATACAATCAGGGAGGAGAATTCGGTTCTCCAGTAGGAATAGCAACAACAACTATTCCTGGGATAGGTTCTACTGACATTCTTCCATCATCAGTTTACGTCGTCAAGATTAATGATTTAAGTATTAGAGTTTCTGGTTCTGCAACTGATGCATTAACAGTTCCTCCTGTGTACCTAGACATTACAAATACTGGAGTAGGAACAAATCATCAGTTTAATTCACTTAAACAAAATACTAAATCATTAGTTTCTATTGATAATGTAATTCAATCTCCAGTAGTGTCTACTGCAAAAACTGCATTGCTTACAGCAGATGTAACAACTATTAATAACATTGTTCCTGTAGATAATGCATTAGAGTTGAATAGTGGAGATTATTTGAAGATCAATGATGAGATTGTCCAAATAAATGTTGTAAACTATCAAAACATTACAAATAATCTTTTAGTTACAAGAAATCAATTTGGAACAGTAGTTGACAATCATTTACTTGGAACTATTATTAGAAAAGTTCAGGCAAATTATAACATTGTAGATAATACAATTTATTTTGCAGAGGCACCTAAGGGAGAAGTTCCTAATGAAAACCCATCTGACCCAGAAGAAGTTGATTTCAATTCCATAAAAACTTCTTCGACATTTAGTGGGAGAATTTTCTTAAAATCGGGAGTGGAAGGAACTGGAATAACTCCTTACATCAATAACTACATCTTTGATTCCGTTTCTGATCAATTTAATGGAATTGATGATACCTTTACCATTCAATCTGATGGACAAGATATTGTAGGAATTTCTACTAATAATGGAGTTACTTTGATTAGAAGTGTTCTTCAACAACCTGCTAGAGACAGTGTTATTCCAATTCAAGGTTCTTATGACCTTGTAGAGTCTGCAGGAATAACCTCTGTAACCTTTACAGGAGACCCTGTACAAGCAGATTATGATGTTAATACATCTAGCATACCTAGAGGTGGTATTATTGTTTCTGTTGGTTCTTCTGCTGGATTTGGATATCAACCATTAGTTTCTGCTGGTGGCACTGCCATCATTTCTGGTCTTGGAACAGTTTCTTCTGTAAGTATTGGAAATAGTGGATCTGGTTACAGAGCAGGAATTCAAACAGTAAATGTTGGTGTTACTACTGAAATTTCTGAAATTCCCACTGTTCAGTTTATTGGAACTGCCGTCGTCAACAATGGTAATGTTATTTCTGTAGACATTACAGAAAGTGTAGGTGGTTTCATAGCATCTATGCCTCCAACAGTAGTGTTTGATGCTCCATTAGCATACTCAAATATACCTCTGATTTATAGTTCATCTACTCCACAAGCAGGCATTGGTACACAGGCAACTATCGACATTCAAGTAAGTTTGGATAGTAGTGTTCTCAACTTCGAAATACAAAATTATGGGTATTCATACAAAAAAGATGACATTCTTACTGTTCCTATTAATGGACTAGAAGGAATTCCAACAGATTCTTCATTATCATTCCAAGAATTCCAAATCTCTATTGAAGAAACATATGAAGATGAAATTGCTTCTTGGCATTTTGGTAAGATAATTTCTATTGACCCGATTGATGATTTGATTAATGGCAATAGAAGGTTCTTCCCTCTTAAAATTGATGGGAAACAAACTTCATTCGAAGCAAAACCAGGATCCAATCTAAATCTTGCAAACAACTTTATTATTACTATCAATGACATTCTTCAAGTTCCAGGTGAATCTTACATCTTCAATGGAGGTAGTGTAATTGAGTTCATAGAAGCACCTCAATCTTTTGATGATAGAACATCAAAACTGACTAATGTAACTACTTCTAAGATTTTATTCTATGAAGGTACTAATGAGATTGATGTTAGAGATGTTGATATTTTAGAAACTGTGAAAGTTGGCGATACCCTTAGATTGGATTCTGATGATCAAAATTTAAAAGAAAAATCTAGAGTTGTCAATGAAATTATTTCATCAGATGCTGTTAGAACTAATGTTTATTCTGGTAGGGGAATTTCAGATGATGAAAATCTTCTCAGAAATGCAATTTGGTGTAAGCAAAGAAACGATTTATTCTTGTCTTCAGCATCATTTGTTGGATCTGCAAGTTCTTCTAGAGGATTCTTAGTTTCTAAGGCAAGATCTTCTTTATCACCAAGTATAAACCCTTCTGCATACTTGATAAAAGATCTTTCTGTTTCCGATAATGTATTGTTTGTCGATAACTTAAAGACTTTCTTTGATAGTTTTGATGAACTTGGTACAATTGATGACTCCTTTAAAACCATTAAAATCTTCAATCAAGATAATTTGGTTTCGTGTGCAGCTACTGCTGTAGTATCTTCGGCAGGAACGATAACTTCTATAGAAATCAACGAAGGTGGTATTGGTTACAGTACAACACCTTCAGTTACAATTTCATCTCCAGTTGGAGTTGGAACAACTGCTACTGCTACTGCAACATTATCTGGTTCTTCAGTTTCTGGAATAAGTCTTACAAATTCTGGTTCTGGTTATACATCATCTACACCACCATCAGTCCTTGTAGAGTTCCCAGAAAGAACTTTTGAAACTATTGATAAAGTGGAGTATGAAGGAGACTTTGGTATTGTTACTGGAATTGCAACTACTTCTATTGTTGGAGTAAATACTGGAATAATCTTTGATTTGTTTATCCCAGAAAACTCATTTATTAGAGATTCTGAAATAACGGGTTCTGCATCTACTTCTATAAGTGGGATTCAGACTGGATACTACTTCACTATTAGAAATAGTAATGTTGGTTATGGATTAACTTCACTCGATGAAAATGATGAAATTATTGGAGTTGGATCTACATTCATAGATAATGTTTATAGAGTATCACAAGTTTCTATTGCACAAACTACAGTTACTGGAGTAGGAACTACATCTATTGCACAAGTAGTTGTAAGCGTATCTGATTACAATGGTCTAGTAAGTTTGGGACAAACATATTATTATGGTGATTACAGTTGGGGTAGAATTAGCAATTTGATTAGACCTGATGCAAAACAATTTGATGTTTATCAAAACGGAATTTCTGGAATTGAAACATCTCCAATTGTTCAGAGATATAAACCATTAAAGAATGATCTTTATTTCTCATAAATAAATAAAAAATCTACAAAAATGTCGGCAATTATAACTGATCAATTAAGAATATTGAATGCTAGTAACTTTGTGTCTAAAGTTACTGATCAGACTGAAAATTCTTATTATGCTTTTATTGGATTGCCAAATGCTACTGAATATGCTTCAGATTGGGACGTTGCTCCACCAGCACCTAAAGATTCTTTCGACCAAGAGAATGATTATTGGGATAGTATGATAGGATTGTCAAAAATTCTACCAGAAGATACATCTCAGGTTGTTAAAAAGAATGAATGGGAGTCTGGAACGATTTATGACATGTATCGCCATGACATTACTTCCTCAAATATTTCTCCCCAATCTGGAGCAACAAGTCTTTATTCTTCAAATTATTATGTGATTAATGAAGATTTGAATGTTTATATTTGTCTTGATAATGGAGCATCTCCAGAAAATGATTTCAAAGGTAATCAGTCCTTAGATCAACCTACTTTTGTTGCATTAGAACCAAGAAAAGCAGGTAATAGTGGTGATGGATATGTTTGGAAATATCTTTATACAATTAAACCAAAAGATTTGGTGAAATTTGACACTGTATTTTACATGCCTACTCCCAAAAATTGGGCAACAAATACAGATACTCAAGCAGTTAGAAATCATGCCACATCTAGTGGACAATTGAAAATTGTAAAAATAAAAAATAGAGGTGTTGGAGTAAACTTCACTTCTGGAAACACTATTACTGATGTTCCAATTAAAGGTGATGGAACTGGTGCTTTTGCTACTGTTATTTTAAATAGTGACCAAAAAGTAGAAACAGTTGTTATTTCAAAAGGAGGTTCTGGTTATACTTTTGGTACTCTTGATTTGGAATCAAGAGGAGTTACTATTCAAGATACTTCACCAGTATTTGATGTAATTATTCCTCCCAAAGGTGGGCATGGTTTTGATGTTTACAATGAACTCGGAGCATCAAATGTCCTCTTCTACACTAGAATTGAAAATAGCACAGAAAATCCAGACTTTATTGTAGGGAATCAAATTTCTAGATTTGGCATTGTTGAAAATCCTCTACAGTATGGTTCGACTGAAATTTTAACTGATACTACAGTTAGTTCTTTATATGCATTAAAATTAAAGTCTTTGAATACACAATCTACAGATTTTTATAAAGAGGTAAGTATTGAAGCAGATTCATTCTTTACTCAAACATTAGATACTAATGTAACTGCAGTTGGAAGAGTGATTTCTTATGATAAGAATACTGGAGTTTTGAAGTATTGGCAAGATAGAAGACTTGTTGGATTTAATACTGATGGAAGTAGAAATTCTTCCCCTTCTTATGGATTCAATCTGGAAAGATTTACTGCTACTCCAACTTCAAATGGAAGTGTCGAAATAAACTTTGATAACGGTGTAGATTTGCAGATCAATACCAATTTCGATGGTTCAACTGAGACAATAAATAATAATACATATCAATTGGGACAATCTTTTATTAAAGGGGTTTCCAATCCAGAAGTTGAGAAGCATTCTGGAAACATAATTTATGTTGATAATAGACCTTCTATAACTAGATCATCAAACCAAAAAGAAGATATTAAAGTAATTTTGCAATTCTAAGGAAGCATGTCACAGGAAACTAATCTCAACGTCTCACCTTATTTTGACGATTTTGATCCCCAGAAAGATTACTATAAAGTATTATTCAAGCCAGGGTATCCTGTTCAAGCTAGAGAATTAAACACTTTACAGTCGATTGCTCAGAATCAAACTGAGCAATTTGGTAAGTATATCTTTAAAGAAGGGTCTGTAGTAATACCTGGACAGTTAAAGTATGAAAATCCATTATATGCTGTTCAAATTGAATCGGAATTTAATGGTATTCCAATATCTTCTTACTTCAATGATCTTAAGGGAGTAAAAATAAAAGGTTTTACTAGTGGAGTTAGTGCAGAAGTAGTACTTTTATTGACTAATTCTGATTCCGAAAGAGGTAATTATACTTTATATGTAAAATACCTTGGTAGTGGTGGTGATAATTTTGATACTAAAACTTTTTTAAGTTCTGAGACTTTAATTTTAGAATCTGATGTTTCTTTTGGTTCCAATAGTTTTCTTCAAACAGGTGAGGGTTTTGCTAACACTATTTCAGAAAACGCTGTAACTGAAGGAAGTGCTGTAAGTATTTCTGAAGGTGTCTATTTTGTTAGAGGAGTTTTTGCAAGGGTAAAATCTCAAACAATTATTTTGGATCAGTATGGAATCACTCCATCATATAAAGTTGGATTTGATGTTTTAGAAACTATTGTCAATTCTGATGAAGATGATACTTTATTTGACAATTCTAAAGGATTTTCTAACTTTGCTGCACCAGGAGCAGATAGATTCAAAATAGAACTTAAGTTATCAAAGAGAGAGATTGATGACTTAAATACCGATTCTTTTGTAGAAATACTAAGATTAGAAAATGCTGCTCCACAGTTTTTTGATGAAGATCCTCAATATAATTTAATTAGAGATGAATTAGCAAGAAGAACTTATGATGAATCTGGAGACTATTTTGTAAAACCCTTTACGGTCAATGTTAGAGATAGTCTCAATGACAGAGTATTAAATAGAGGAATTTATTTTGAAGGTCAAACTACTTCAGAAGGAAATATTCCATCTGAAGATTCAATGGTCTATCAGATTGGTCCAGGAAAGGCATATGTTAGAGGATATGATGTTGAGACTATTTCTCCAACTTTAATAGACGTAAAAAAAGCAAGAACAACTGAAAAATCTCCACAGATTAATCTAAACTACAATTCTGGCACTTTAGCGATTTTAAATAATGGTACTGGTGCTCCATCAATAGGACTTGGAACTGATTCTGTTGTCTATCTTCAAGATGAGCGTAAGGGTTCTGATTCTAACGTAGCAGCTGGTACTACTATTGGCGTTGCAAGAGTTTATGATTTTGTTCCTGAGAGTGATTATGTAGATCAAACAAGCAGATTGCAGTTACGTCTTTTTGACATTAGAACATATACTACTGTTGGATTGACCACTTCAATTCCTGGAGGATTATCATTACCAGCATTTATTAGAGGTAAAAATAGTAATGCTACTGGATTTCTCAAAACTGCTTTGGGGCCTTCGGATACAGAAATGACTCTCTATGAAACCACAGGTAATTTCTTAGAGAATGAGCAGATAGTTATTAATGGTATTGATAATGGTAGATTAATCAATTCGGTGACTGATTACTCAGTTTCTGACATTAAATCAGTTTATGCAACAAATTCTGTTGGACTATCGACATTTAATGCAGACTTAGTTCTTTCGAAGAAATCATATATTGCAAAACCAGGAACAACTTTCAAAGTAGATAATGGTGTTGTCTCTGCTGGACTAGACACTAAGTTTACTAATATAGTAAAAGTAGGTGATATAGTTTCGTATGCTAGCACTGAATTTACTGGAGATCCTATTTACAATAGAGTAACTGATGTAGGCATTGCAGGAACAAACTTTACAATTTCTTCAATTACTGATGTATCTGGAGTTTGTAATGGTACTCTTCCTTCTGGATCTTTTGAAGTAACTAATATTCTTAAGTATCAACCAAGTCTAAAATCTCGAAACAATTCACTTTTAACAAAATTAAATCATGAGAATGTCTCTGAAATCAGTTTAAATGAGACTGAAATTATTCAGAGAAGAACTTTTAATGTTGCAAGTTTTACTGGTTCTTCTTTTAGTATTACTATAGATGCAGATGATGTCGATTTATTCTTCGAATCTTTTGATGAAGATAGATATTTAATTTCTTATGAGGATGGGACTACAGAATTGATGAGAGCAGATAAGTTCTTATTATCTCTCGATGGAAAAACTGTAACTTTCAATGGTTTATCGAAGGCGAGTGGAAGTAACGCTGAAGTCATCGCTACAGTTAAAAACATAAAACCAAGTTCAAAAAATAAAAAATTAAACAAAGTTGGTAAAATAACTATTGAAAATTCATCATCAGTTGCTTCTGGTATTGGAACAACAACTCTAAATGATGGATTATCTTATAGTAATGTATATGGAACTAGAGTACAAGATAAAGAAATTAGTTTAAATGTACCTGATGTTGTTAGGGTTTTAGCAGTTTATGAATCCAATGATACTTCTAATCCCACTCTTCCCCAATTGCAATTAACCGGATCCTCTGGAAATTCTAACTATATCGTTGGCGAGCAAATAGTAGGAAAAACCTCAGGTGCTGTTGCACTGGTGACTTCTAAGGTTGGTGTAGATAAGTTAGAATACGTTTATTTAAATACCAGTCAATTTTCTTTAGGAGAAGTCATTTTTGGAAAAGATTCCAAAGAAGAATCATTACTATCTTTAAAAATACTTTCAGATAAAAACATTACTCAAAACTTTGATTTTGATAATGGACAAAGAGATACATTCTATGATTTCTCAAGAATTCTCAGGAGACAAGGTGTAGAATCTCCCCAAAAGAAATTAACAGTTGTATTTCAAAATTATACTATTGATTCTTCAGATACTGGAGAATTTATTACAGCAAATAGTTATTCTCAAGAAAACTTTAAGCATGATGTTGGTTTCTATCAAGGATCGAGATTAACTGATTTTGTTGACATAAGACCAAGAGTTGCTCCATATACATTAACAAATAAGTCTCCATTTGAATTCGATTCGAGAAATTTTGCATCTGATGGGCAGTATTCTGAGTATATTTTAGTTCCTGATGAAAATATTCTTCTGGATTATGAGTATTATGTTGGTAGAATTGATACTATTTTCTTAAATCCCGATGGACAGTTCCAGATTCTTTCTGGAGAACCATCGGCAAATCCACAACCAGCAGAATCTATATCTACTGGATTGAGTATTGCTACGGTATTCATTCCCCCATATGTATTCAATACAAAGAACATAAATGTGCTGATGTCGGTGCATAAAAGATATAGAATGCAAGACATCTCATTATTGGAAGATAGAATTCATAGAGTAGAAAGATTTACCACTCTTTCTATGCTTGAATCTAAAACTGAAAACTTTATGATTAGAGACGCAGAAACTGGATTGGACAGATTTAAGTGCGGATTCTTTGTAGATAATTTCAGCAATCATGCTTATCACGATTTAATTAATCCCAATTTTAAAGCAGCAATTGACACATCATCAAATGCATTAAGACCAAGACATTATACAACTTCATTAGATCTTCAATTAGGTTCAGAAGTCATTGAGGGATTTACTAGCACATTTACACCAAATGCAGATTCTAGTTTTGTATCTGATTTAGGATCTGTAAATGTTAGAAAGACTGGTGATTTGGTTACTCTAAACTATGATTCTGTTCTTTACTTTGAACAACCATACGGAACTAAAACTGAAAGCGTTACTCCATTCTTAGTTAGGTACTGGCAAGGAAGTATTCAACTTAATCCTCCAGTTGATGTTTGGTTTGATGAAGTTGCCAGAGAAACAAATGCTACTCAAGAAGTCGTTAATCGCGTTGAGAGAGAAGATGAAAACATAACCGTTGTTAATAATGTAACTGTAGACAATGAAGTTTTCGTTGGTGCAGGTGAAGTTCAACCTGCTCCTCAAACAGGAATTGCTCCTTTTGATTGGATTCAAAATGCAAGAGACATTGTTAATAACCTTTCCCCAACACTTTCCACCAAAAAAGCGAAACTGGGTGGATTAAGTATAGTAGTTGACAATAATAAAAACTCATCTAATGTTAGAAGTTCTGGAAGAGGTGAAGGAAGGAACGTCATTGGTACTGATATAATTCATTTAAATGTATGGAAATCTAGTGTCAAACAAGCAGATAGAGACCTAATCAATCAACTTCTTCCTCCAGATGCTGCTACTCAATTCTTAACTGCTATTGATACTCAAAATAGAAATAGAAGAGCTGTTATAAACTTCATACCTTCAACTGGTGCTACTACTGTCACAGAAACTAACACTAGTGTAGAAACTACTACATCTACAGAAACAACTAGTGATGTATCAACTATTATAATTCCAGAAGAAATTATAACAGATACAAATACTGAAACATCAACTGAGAACTTTACTGAAGAAGTTAGATTCCTTAGAAGTAGAAACATTGAGTTTGATACTACTGGATTAAGACCAAGAACAAGATTTTATCCGTTCTTTGAGGGTATAGATGTAAGCAATTACGTTATTCCAAAATTATTAGAAATTGAGATGATTTCTGGTAGTTTTACTGTAGGAGAAACTGTAATTAGTGATCCAGTAAGAAACGTCTCTAAAGAAATTTCATTTAGATTATGTACTCCAAATCATAAGTCAGGTCCATTTGATGGAACTGGAGATGGAACTGTTTTTAAATTGAATCCTTATACTCTGCAGTCATTTGAAAACTCATATACAGCATCATCTACACTTCTCAATGTAGATACAAGGTCTCTGGAATTACCAGAAGAAACTGAATATTATGGTTGGATTGAGGAAAATATGAGGTTAATTGGTAAAGATTCGGGTGCTGTAGCAGAAATTAAATCTACAAGATTAATCTCTGATAATAGTGGAAGACTTATTGGATCATTGTTTATCGTAAATCCAAATGTACCTGAAAATCCAAGATGGATTAATGGTGAAAATACTTTCACTCTTATTGATACTCCTTCTTTAAGCAATTTGAATCAAGTATTCAATGAATTTACACCAAATCAAAGAATTACTGAAAGTGGAGGTGAAGCAGAATTCACATCTGCGGGAACTATTAATATAACTCAAACAAATATTCTCACAACTAGAAACGTAACAGTTCTTAGTTCGTTCAATAGAAATACAACTACTATTACAAATACAACAACAAATACAACTACAACTACTCAAACTACTACAACCACAACTACTCCAGGAAGTGGTGGTGGTGGTGGTCAGATTGCTGTTTGGGAAAACCACGATCCACTAGCACAGTCTTTCTATGTTAGAGATAATACTGGAATTTTCTTAACTGATGTTGAAGTATTCTTTGAAACTAAAGATGAGGAACTTCCTGTAACACTTCAAATTCGTCCAATGATTGCTGGTGTTCCTAGCAATGAAGTTGTTCCCTTCTCGGAAGTTACTCTTGATCCCGATCAAGTAGTTCTTTCTGCTGATGGTAGTGTTCCAACTAAGTTCACTTTCCCATCTCCAGTATATCTTCCTGGACCACAAAGTCTTGAAGTTCGTTCTGCACCAATTGCAAGTCAACAAAGTTCAGTATTCTCAGTAGTTCTTTTATCAGGAAGTCCTAATTATAGAGTATACATTGCAGAATTGGGACAAGATGACATCCAGACTGGGATAAAAATTTCTAAGCAACCAACATTGGGTAGTTTGTTTAAGTCTCAAAATGGTTCTACTTGGACTCCATCTCAATTTGAGGATATGAAGTACAGACTGTATAGAGCAGACTTTACTACTAATCCAGGTCTTGTCAAGTTCTTTAATCCAAAACTTGGCGTTGGAAATAAAAAAGTAACTGTAACTGGAACTAATCAATTCTTACCTCTTTCCAAGAAAATTATTGTTGGTTTAGGTTCCGATGGTTACGATGCATCTGGTCTTGTTGAAGGTGCTTCCTTAGTTCAAGGAACTGCAACTGGAAACTTAGTTGGTCTTGCTGGAAGTGTAACTACTTTATCAGTAATTAATACAGGAACTGGTTATACTAGTGGAACATTTACTGGTGTTGAATTGCAGACTGATACTGGAGATGGAACTGGTGCTATTGCTACTTTGGAAATAGATTCCTCAGGAATTGGAACGGCAACCATTACTAGTGGTGGATTAAACTACTTAGTTGGTGATGTTCTTTCTTTACCATCAAGAGAATTTGGACTTGATGTTGGATTTGGTGGAAAAGTTGGAGTTACTTCAATTTCCGCAATTAGTAATACATTAATCATTGATAATGTTCAAGGAGAATTTGAAGTTGGAATTAATTCAATCTTCTATACTAATGGGGGAGGAACAGATGTATCAACTGGAGCAACAATTTCTTCAATTATAAATGATCCTTATTACGATGGTCTTCACATGAAGATTAGTCACTTGAATCATGGAATGCATTCTTCAGAAAATTATGTGAAGATTGAAAAAGTAAGACCACTTCTTTCTGAAGTTAATAGTACTCTTTCATCTGATATTACTAGTACAGACACTACATTGCCTTTAAATTCTGTATCTGGATTTGAAACTTTTGAAGGACAAACAGTTAGTGGAACTTATCCTGGATATGTAATTGTTGGGAATGAAGTGATGGAATATACATCTGTAAGTGGAAATACTCTTACAGTAAATCAAAGAGGAATTGATGGCACATTGGCAATTAGTTACTCTTCGGGAACAAGAGTTGCAAAGTATGAATTTAATGGAGTTTCTTTAAGAAGAATTAATAAAGTTCATAATTTTGCAGAAGTTGATCGTGTCAATCATCCTACTACACTTAATTCTTACTTTATTAAGATTGATAATTCGGATACAGATTTTGATAATAATGTGATTGGAAAGGATAGGTCTACTACATCCAAATTGTATTTTGCAGATACCGAAAGAACGGGAAGAACTGGATCTTATCTTTCTAATAACATTCAGTATGAATCAATTGTTCCAAATATTGCAAACATACTTCCTGGAAAGACATCACTTAAATCTAGAATAAGAACATTTAGTGGTACTAGTATTTCTGGCAGTGAAAAATCATTTGTTGATAATGGTTTCCAAAATCTCAATTTGAATGAAATTAATTACTTAGGAGCACCTTGTTTAATTTGTTCCCAAGAAAATGAAAGTAGATTTATTACCGAATCTCCAGGAAATCGTTCACTCTCCATCGAAGTTGATTTAAACACTACTGATTCTAGAGTATCTCCAGTGATAGATACAGTTCAAACTAGTGTGGTCTTGACATCAAACCTCATCAACAGTCCAACTGGAGGAGTGAATGAAACTGCTAACTATAAGGACAATACTTTAGTTAGAAGTATTAATGATGATGACCATGCCTGCATTTACCTTTCAAAACCAGTTAGGTTGAAAATTCCAGCAAACTCAATTAAAGTTCTCTTAAAAGCATCTCACATGAGAGATAATGACATTAGAGTTCTTTATCAACTTTATAGAGATGATGCTCCAGAATCTGCAATGAATTATGAATTGTTCCCTGGATTCTCCAATTATAGAGTGGATGGTGATGGAATTAAGAGGGTAATTGATACTAGAGAAAGTGATGGAACTAATGATTCTAAAGTTATTTTTGGAGATGATCCCACTTTCAAAGATTATGAATATTCTGTGGATGATTTGCCCGAATTTAATGCTTTTGCAATTAAAATTGTAATGGCAAGTCAAAATCAAGCGTTAGTTCCTCAAGTCAAAGACTTGAGAGCAATCGCTACAATTAAACCTAAGTTGTAATTATGGATTACATTAAAGTAAAGGATAAAGACTATCTCATTAGAGAAGTTGACTCTAATGGGATAGTTAATACAGATTATGAAAACTATAAAAAGTATGTTGAGTCCTACAAGCAAAAACTATCTGAAACTAAAAAAATAAAAGATCTTCAAGAAGAAGTATCTTCAATGAAAGAAGATCTTAGTGAAATTAAATCTTTATTGAGGAGTATTGCAAATGAATCCAAATGAAATTGAATTGGATACAGTATCTAAATCTTTTGAATATGAGAAGATTTCTAGAGACATAGATAGTATAGAGGATTTAGATACTTTGAGAGATGTAGCAAAGTCTTATCTAAAATTATATTTCAAACAACAAGAAGTCGTATTTAAACTATAATGGCACAACCATCTACAAGACAAGAGTTAATAGATTACTGCCTAAGAAAACTGGGAGCACCAGTTTTAGAAATTAATGTTGCTCAAGAGCAAATTGAAGATCTTGTAGATGATGCCGTTCAATATTTCCAAGAAAGGCACTTTGATGGAGTATATCCTACCTTTTTAAAGTACCAAGTAACTCAAGATGATATTGATAGGGGAAGAGCAAAAGGTCTATCTGGTGTAGGTATTTCATCGGTTTCTGCTGTTGGGGCAGGAACTACATTTACTTATTACGAAAATAGCAATTATCTTCAAGTTCCAGATTCTGTAATTGGAGTAAATAAAATTTTTACCTATGATGGTTCAAATTCTATTTCAAGTGGAATGTTTAGTATTAAGTATCAGTTGTTCTTGAATGATATTTACTATTGGGGTTCTACAGAACTCTTAACTTATGCAATGACTAAGACATACTTGGAAGACATTGATTTCTTATTGAACACTCAAAAGCAAATAAGATTTAACAAGAGACAAGATAGATTATATTTAGATATTGATTGGTCAAGTGTATCAGTTGGAGATTATTTTGTAATTGATTGCTATAGAATGATGAATCCAAATGATTATTCTCAAGTATGGAATGATTCATTCCTTAAAAAGTATCTTACGTCATTAATTAAGCGTCAATGGGGTCAAAACTTAATTAAGTTCCAGGGAGTCAAACTTCCTGGTGGAGTAGAACTAAATGGAAGACAAATGTATGATGATGGTCAAAGGGAACTTGACATAATCATGGACCAAATGTCTTCTACTTATGAACTTCCACCCCTAGACATGATCGGATAAACAAATGCTAAATCCATTTTTTCTTCAGGGTTCAAGAGGAGAGCAGGGTCTTGTTCAGGATCTAATCAACGAACAGTTAAAAATTTATGGTGTAGAAGTCTACTATCTTCCTAGAAGATACGTGACTGAAAAAACTATAATGAAAGAAGTTGTTGAGTCAGAATTCAGAAATGCTTATCCAATTGAAGCTTATGTGGATAACTATGATGGATATGGTGGACAAGGAACTCTTCTCTCAAAATTTGGAATACAAGACATTGATGATTTAACTTTAATTATTTCTAAAGAGAGGTATGAAAATTATATTGGACCATTATCAAAAGATATACCAGACGCAAAACTTACTAGTAGACCAAAAGAAGGTGATTTAATTTATTTTCCACTAGGAGATAGATTATTTGAAATTAAGTATGTTGAGCATGAACAACCATTTTATCAACTTAAGAAAAACTATGTCTATGAGTTGAAGTGTGAACTTTACAGGTATCAAGACGAAGATATTGATACTGATGTGGAATTTATTGATGACAATACCAAAGATATTGGTTACATTCAGACACTGCAAATGATTGGTGCAGGTTCTACTGCAACCGCAATTACAGGTATAGTAAATGGTGGTGTTCAGTATGTAGATGTAACTAATAGAGGTAAGGACTACCTTAAAGTTCCTAGAGTGGCATTCTCAGCAGCTCCATCTGGAGGAACAACTGCTGTTGGTGTTGCAACTATGCTTGGTGGTCTTATTTCTTGCACCCCAGATGATAAGACTAAACTTATGGTTCAAGGTGTTGAAGTTAGAAATGCAGGTTCTGGATACACTGTAGCACCTAAAGTGCTTTTCTTTACTGATGGGGAACCAGGATCTGGAGCGGAAGCAACTGCATACATTAATGACGGTGTAGTTGGAATTATTACCGTTACTAACGGTGGCGGTGGATACATAACAACACCAACAGTATCTTTTGTTGGTGTTGGTTCCACTTCTGCTCAAGGATATGCAGTTGTAAGTGCAGCAGGAACAATAACGGAAGTAAGAATTATTAATGCTGGTTATGGATATACTGAAACTCCGACAGTTGTAATTGCAGATCCAACTTCTCTCGGAGGTTCTGGAACTTATACTTACAATGAAATTGTTACTGGTTCGTCTAGTGGAGTTACTGGAAGGGTTAAATCTTGGAATGCTGTTACAAATGTTCTGGAAGTTTCTAACATAAATGGAGATTTTACAAATGGAGAATTCTTAGTTGGAGAAGAGTCTGGAGCATCTTACGCACTAAGAATACTAAATACAGATAACCTAGCAGATTCTGGAGATTCTACCAACGAAGCTGGTCAGTATGAAGATAATTATCAAATTCAAACTGAAGCAGATGGTATTTTAGATTTTACAGAAAAAAATCCGTTTGGAATGCCTTAAAAAATTATTTTAACGAGAGAAAATGTTTGAGTATTTTTATCACGAGATTCTTAGAAGAACCGTAATTGGTTTTGGAACTCTGTTCAATAATATTATCATTAAGCAAAGAAATAGTTCTAACCAAATTGTATCACAAATTAAAGTTCCTCTAGCATACGGACCTACTCAAAAATTTCTTGCGAGATTAAATCAGTCTCCAGACGATTTAAATAATCCAACTCAAATTACTTTACCAAGAATGTCATTTGAGTTCACAGGTCTTAATTATGATTCTGCAAGAAAAGTAACTGCTACTCAATCATTTTTAGTTCCATTAAAAACTGACAACTCTAAAGTTGCTAAAGTTTTTATGCCTGTTCCATATAACATGGAATTTGAACTGAGCATTATGACCAAGCAAAATGATGATGCTCTGCAAATTATAGAGCAAATTCTTCCATACTTTCAACCAGCATATACTGTAACTATAGATTTGGTTGATTCTATTGGAGAAAAAAAAGATGTTCCATTTACTTTGACAAATATCAATTTTGATGATGATTATGAGGGAGATTTTAGTTCTAGAAGAGCATTAATTTACACACTTAGATTTACTGCAAAAACTTATCTGTTTGGACCAGTTCCTTCAGATTCTTCCAAAGATATTATCAAAAAAGCATCTATTGGATTTGTTGCTGGAGATTCAAATGCTTCTATCAGAGATGTTACTTATAGAACAACACCTGTTGCAACACAGAGTTACACCAATAATGTAGCAACAACACTTTCTAGTGATTTAGAAATTTCTACCGATACATTTAATGTAGTTGATGCTTCTCAACTTGTTGTAAATGAATACATTACTATTGACGGAGAGACCATGAAAGTTACTTCTGTTGATGGAACACAAATTCAAGTGGAAAGAGGTTCTTACGGAACACCAATTACACAGCATGTATTAGGAACTGATGTCAAACTCATAACATCTGCAGATAACGACCTTATAGAATTTGGAGATAATTTTGGATTTGACACTACATTCTGATTATGAAAGATCAATTTGAAAATCTGAATGAAGTTTTTAATACAAAGGATGAAGAACCAGTGGAATTAAAAAAAGTTGAAGTTGAAGCAAAAGATCTTAGTAATAAAGTCAAAGATGTTGTTGTAGACATTGATAAGGATTACAATTATACGAGGGGTAATCTTTATTCTATTATTGAGAAGGGGCAGGAAGCACTTGATGGAGTTTTAGAACTTGCACAAGAGAGTGATTCTGCCCGTGCTTATGAGGTTGCTGGACAACTTATTAAAAGCGTTGGTGATGCTACAGATAAGTTATTAGACCTTCAAAAGAAACTTAAGGATCTTGAGGAGGATAATACAAAGAAAGGACCCACAAATGTTACCAATGCTTTATTTGTGGGTTCTACTGCCGAATTATCTAAACTTCTAAAGCAGAACAAAGAAGAAGAATAAATAATAATTGTAGATAATACTTACTACCTATGCTTAGTGAAGGTAATAAAAGTGGAGATAGTTCTTTAAGAGATTGGTTTAGTAAGAGCAAGTCTTCTGATGGAACTCCTGGTTGGGTTCAATTGGGTGGTAAGTATGCAGGAAAACCCTGTGCAAAACAACCAGGACAAACCACAAAACCAAAGTGTGGATCTTCAAAGATGAAGAGAAACCTTAATAAAGACGAAGAGGAAGCAGCATTTCGCCGCAAGAACCGTCAAGATCCAAATCCAGATAGAAGAGGGAAGGCAAAGAACGTGGCAACTGAAGCAAAAGAAGAACTTCGCTATTGTCCTAAGTGTAAGAAAGCAGAAAAAAGATCTGACTGCGCTTATGGAACAAGTTATTGGGACAATAATGCTGAACCAAT
>Ga0099849_1000108_pt1 | contig 32766 bp, 20 predicted proteins | sample CB_VirMetaG_4_FD_78177 | JGI IMG/M metagenome (GOLD analysis project Ga0099849, IMG submission 78177) | Freshwater to marine saline gradient viral communities from Chesapeake Bay - CB_1508_1M Viral MetaG | ecosystem: Environmental > Aquatic > Marine > Coastal | place: USA: Chesapeake Bay... | reverse complement strand
AATGTTGACGAGGTTATTATTCCTGCTAAAACTTATTTATCTGTTCCGCAATCAATTATGCATGCTGGAGGCAATGTTAAGTTTAAAGATTATAGATGGCAGGGTGTTTATCAACTCGAACCATACCCAATCTGGGACGCAGCCAAGCGTTTCACATCAAACATGTATATTCCCGGATCAATGATGTGCCTTTCATTTCATATCAAAAAGCATCTCAAGATTGGCAAAGGTGGCATGATTTTAACGGATGATTATGAGGCTGTTAAATGGTTTCGCAAGATGCGATACGAAGGCCGTGGTGAAGTGATGTATCACGAAGACAGCATTGAGCTCAATGGATGGAATGCTTATATGTCACCAGAACAAGCAGCAAGAGGATTGATGTTAATGCAGAATTATCCTGATGATATGCCTGATCTACCGGAAGAGCCGTTCTATCGAGACCTAAGGGAATTTCCTTTATTCAAAGATATTGAGATAGTTTAATGGAAGCATATGTATTTTATTCGCATTCAGAATATTCTGATATTTGGCCTCTTATGTTTGGCCAATCTGAAAAATTTCTAAATGGAAAAACGAAATATTTGATAACAGATAAAACTGATTCTTTTGACACAAAAGATTGGAATGTCATATGTTATGATGATTCACTTCCATATCAACAGAGAGTGTACGAAAGTTTGTCTAAAATAAAAGAAGAAATAGTAATTTTTCATCATGAGGATATGTTTTTGTTAGGTCAACCACAATTTGATAAAATCGATTTCTTGATTGAACAAGTTAAAATCGGTATTATTGATATGGTTAAATTGATAAAAGCTGCATATAGCAACTCACAAACGACTATGTTTGGAGAAAATATTTACAAAAACCCTTTAAATTTATCTTTTGCAATACAACCAACAATTATAAAAACCAAAACTTTATATAACATTTATAAAGCGACTAGTGGAAACTCTATCTGGGAGTTTGAGAAAAACTCTAATAATTATGTAAATTTCTTAAACTTTAAAAGTTGTTATTACTGCGATGGTACAGAAAACAAAAGAGGTAGATTTCATTGGGATAGCAATGTATATCCTTATATTGCCACTGCTGTCACAAAAGGCAAATGGGATTTCGAACATTATCCCGATGAACTGAATGAAATTTTAAAATTATACGATATAGATCCAGAGAGGAGAGGCAAAAATGTCTAAAAAATTATTTATTTTTGACCTAGATGGTGTTCTTGTGGACGCGTGCGATTGGCACCGCGATGCTCTAAATGAAGCATTATTAAAAGTTAGCAATTGTGTAATCACCGAGCAGGAGCATATCAAGGTATTTAATGGTATACCAACAAGAAAAAAGTTATCTATTTTATTAAAACAAGATAGGATCAAAGATGAAGATGTAGAAAAAATCTACGAATTGAAACAAAAATATACCATAAAAACAATCAAAAAACAAGCAACTGTAAGAGATGAGAAGATAGAAATGCTAAACTTTTTGAAAGAAAGAGGTCACACAGTCGCATGTTATACTAATAGTATTAGAAAGACAGCAGAACTAATGCTGAAAAAAACAGGAATTTATGATTTGTTTGATTATGTTCTTACTAATCAAGATGTAAAAGAATCCAAACCATCAGCCGAAGGGTATAACTTTTTAATCAGACATTATGATGTAAATAAAAAAATGTGCTATATTATAGAAGATTCTCCAAAGGGAATCGCCGCTGCTTCAAGCTCTGGTGCAAATATAATATGTGTCAAAAATGCCGATGATGTCAATATTGACACTATTAGGAGTTTTGTGTGAAAGTTTTAATACCTATGGCTGGAGAAGGAAGCCGTTTTGCAAAAGAGGGATACACATTCCCGAAACCATTAATTGATGTTAGAGGAAAACCAATGATTCAACAAGTCGTTGAGAATCTTGATTTTGTTTCTCAATATGTTTTCCTCGTGAGAAAAAAACACATTGAGAAATATGAAGGTTTAGTCGACACATTACATAGGATAACGAATAGTTACTGCAAAATTGTCGAAGTTGATGAGCTTACAGAAGGCGCAGCGTGTACAGCACTTTTAGCCAAAGAGCATATTAATATTGATGAAGATCTACTTATTGCTAATTCAGATCAATTTATTGAATATGAGAGACAAAATTTTATATCTTTAAAAAATATGACAGATGTGGATGCAATTGTTTGGACTTTTAATGCTGTGCACCCTAAATGGTCTTTTGTTAAAACTAACTCTCGTGGTTATATTACTGAGGTTGCCGAAAAAAAACCAATTTCAGATATTGCTACATGCGGCATTTATTGGTACAGAAAAGGTTCTGATTTTGTAAAATATGCAGAACAAATGATTGACAAAAATATAAGAGTTAATAATGAATTTTATATTGCTCCCGTTTATAATGAATTAATCTCGGATCATAAAACCTTGATTCCGTTTTATGTTAATAAAATGTGGGGTCTTGGAACACCAGAAGATTTAAGGTATTATTTAGATAACAATAAATAAAATATATTAAAACGAATTGTCGTTATTGACTTTTGTATAATGGATATAAGTTATGTTTTTAATTTCTCATAGAGGTAATATCAACGGTATTGAAAAAAATAAAGAAAATAATCCTTTTTTTCTTGACAAATTGCTAGAAATAGGTTATAATATAGAGATAGATGTATGGCTTATTAAAAATCAATTATTTTTAGGACATGACGGTCCACAATATCAAATTGATCTTGAGTATTTAAAAAACCCTAATTTATGGTGTCATGCAAAAAATTTAGAAGCATTACAATTAATGATTGATAATAATATACATTGTTTTTGGCATCAAGAAGACGATTTCACTTTAACTAGCAAAGGTTACATTTGGACTTATCCTAATAAACAGGTTTGTGAAAATAGCATAATTGTTTGTTTTACAGAAAAAGAAACATTGAAATACTCTAAAATGAATATAGCTGGCATTTGTTCTGATTATCTTGAGGTTTTAAAATGAAATTAGTTGTTATTACGGGATGTCTTGGCCTTATTGGTTCATATGTAACCCGCAAATGTCTTCAAAAAGGTTGGAGAGTCTACGGAATCGATAAATGCACATATGCTGCCAATATGGATTCTTATTATGAATTTTGTGAATATGAAAACTTTGATTTTCTAGAAGAAGATATTGCAGATGTTAGTTATCTTCCAGATTGCGATTATGTTATTAATATTGCAGCAGAATCTCATGTTGGAAATAGTATTATTGAGTCTAATGACTTTATTCATTCAAATGTAGTTGGAGTCAAAAACCTTTTGGATCTTATTCGAAAGAAGCCAAGAAACGTCGATAATCAACCAATCTTTTTCCACTTTAGTACAGACGAGGTTTACGGAGATATCGTAGATGGCGAACATATTGAGACAGATATTCTCAAACCATCCAATCCTTATTCTGCATCGAAAGCTGCTGCTGATATGTTTATTCTTGCTTGGGCTCGGACTTATGATATGAAATATCTCATTCTTCGTCCTACCAATAATTATGGCGAAGGCCAATATCCCGAAAAATTAATTCCCATTTCTGTTAAAATGCTTCAGCGTGGAAAGAAAATTAGACTTCATGATGAAGGCGATCCTGTAAGAAATTGGTTACACTCTGATGACACCGCCGAAGCTGTTATCTCAATCATTGAATCAGGAACATATAACGAAATTTATAATGTTGCTGGTGGATTTGAACAAAAAAATAAAGAAACTGTTCGAAAGATAGTTGAATGTTTTTTTGAAGATGACCGTAATTATCTTGATCATGTTGATCTTGGATTTAAAAGAGAAGGCCAAGATGTTCGATATGCACTCAATGATGATAAATTAAGATCGCTAGGTTGGAAACCAAAAAAGATTTTTGACGAAGAAATCAAAAAGTTGGTAGATTATTATAAAGATACATTTAGATGGTAGTATGACTGAATTTGAATTTACAGTAGAAAAAAATAAAGAATTAAGAAACTGGCTAGTTGAGCTCGAGAAAAAATGCAAAGAATTAATAAAGAAAATAGATTCTGAAGGTTTAGGTATTTATCATAGTATAAATTCTGATATCTTTGAAATGAGTACAAGAATTTATAAAATATCAGCCGTTTTAGGCCTCATAAAAACATTTCATTTAGAATTAGATAATTTAGATAAGGAGCAAAAATGAATTACACTCTATCAAGCCAAGCCATCGGCGCTCTAATGATGGCACTACAAAAGTCTCTCCTCGAGCAAACGGATATCGTTCCGGTTCTTCAAGGTTTCGAGATCCAAGTTGATGATACGAATCAATTGGTTGTAATGAATCCTCCGGTTGTTCGAGTCGAAGGCGAAACTATCGAGACATCGCAACAATAATGCCTCGTTATTATTATCATTGCGATGCATGCGACGGTGAATTTGAGGTCCGTCATGGAATGTCCGAGACACAAGAAAAGTGCCTTGAATGCTCCATGACTGGACCTCTTGTTCGTATCCCTCAGCTTATTCAAAAACAAGAAATAAGAAAAGATAATTCTACTGCTGCGTCTAGAATAATTGATACAATAGAAAATAATAGAGAACTTTTAAAACAAATGAAAAAGGAAAGAATCAATGACCCTAACTAGCTGGCTGATTATTGCCTTATTATTGTCTATTCTGGGCAATCTTTTTGGCGTGTGGTACATCAACAAACTACTTACCAAGGTTTTGTTTGTATCTCAAAATCTTACTGATTTAGTGGATCTTTTGACCACTTATCGCAATCATTTGCAACGGTTGTTTCAACTCGAGATGTATTACGGAGATGAGACAATGAAGTTTCTTATCAAGCACACACGATCATTGCTAGATGTTTTGGAGGACTATAGCGATATTTATAAATTAACCGAGCCAATTGAGCTCGAAGAAGAGGATGAAGAGTCTTATGACGACGAAGAGACGAGGCCGCAAGCGGTCAACCAAGAGAATGTATTTTACGGAGGTACACGAGGCGGCAATAGTTGAGTATTGCTCTTCGAAATGTAACGAAAGAAAATCAGAATTATACGTTGGTTTTATTCAACCTACATTTAATGAGATGGTAGACAAGATTGTTTATTCTTATCATTTTACCTCGCTTGCAAATATTGACGATTTAAGAGACGAATGTAAAGCATGGCTTATAACAATATTAGATAAATTCGATCCCGACAAGGGATCCAAAGCATTCTCTTATTTTAGTGTTGTAACGAAGAATTGGTTTATTCACAAAGTAAAGAAGCAAACCAAACGCTGCCAAAGAGAAATTGAGTATGACCTTGTAGCAAACGAAGTCTATGAACAAGAAGTCCAAGCTGAATCAAATTACCTTTCAAGCCGAGAAAAAGAAGATTTTTGGAAGAAGCTTTGGGAAGAAATCGACGCATGGGGAACTGATGATATGCGAGATAATGAAAAGAAAGTTTATGAGGCCATAAAAATAATTCTTTCCTCTGCTGATGAGATTGATATTTTAAATAAAAAAGCTGTTTATTTATATTTAAGAGAATTAACCGGACTTAATACTAAACAGATTGTTACTCAATTAAATAAAATGCGAGAAAAATATAAAGATTTTAAAGATGATTGGGATGATGGTAAAATCTGAATCAAAACTAATTAGGTTATGAGTAAAAAACTTGAAAAATGCATTGATAAAGCATTGGAAAATATAGAAGAAGATAGAAAAGTTACAAAAGAACTTTTAAATGACGCCATTAAATATGTAGCAGTTGACGAAGCTAGACATAGAGAAGTTGGAATTATTATGTCCAAATATGTCGAAACTTTACAGCGCTCAAATGAACAATTGGTCAAGATTGCTGGCCTTATGTCTAAAAACGAAAAAGCCTCTGCTGGCTTAACAGATGATGATAAAAAGGATTTATTTGATTTAATCTCAGGTAAAGACGATGAGTAATTATTTTGTTAAATATTTTGATGCAATTCAAGATAGATTTGCAAGACATGCTATTGAAGAAGAGGTAAAGCTAGAGAAACTATTTGGAAAAAATAAGTTTTCTGGAAAAACAACTTTTGAAGGAATAGTAATGTCTGACCCAGCAGCGACATCCGGACAAACAACTAATGGCTCTACTGCCAATCGCTTTGTAGCAGTAAAGGTTTATATAAAAGAAATTGACGATCATATTTTTGATTTCGATATTTTAAATAAAGTTACCGATGAACAACAAAAAATAACACTTTTGAATAATATGATTGGTGGTGCATGTTTGACAGCTTATCCTGACTCTTCTTTAAAAGGAAGCGAGCCTGATCCAAAATTCCAAGCAGGATGCACTGTTGAGCTAAAGTTTAATGATCAAGGCCCACAAACGGCTGATCATGGAAGAATGCGTGGCTTACGGTATACGAAAGTTACAAGAGTTTCTGATTCTAGATATTCTGGTCTCGCAAAGTATTTTCAAAATTCTTTGGCCGATTCTTTTGAGAATGGCTCTAATTCTCCTGCATTGGCAGGAGATTTCGAAGATGTAAGTTCAAAATCTATTGAAGAACTATTACCCCAAGCACAAGTAATAATAAGAGAGTTTATGGCCGAATATAAACAAGATGTTGGGATCAATTTAGTGCCTACAAGCACATTTCGAACTATTGGAGCTCAAGTAAGAATTGAGCACACAAATGTACAAAAATCTGGCGGTCAAGAATGGTATAGAAAAACTTATGGAACTTCCAATTACAGAACCCAGATGTTAGATAATTATATTAATTATCCAAATGATATTCCCGGCAACATACAGAGAAACGTACCCATTTTGCAATCAAATAAAACAAAGTCGGCACATCAAGTCGGCTTGGGAATCGATTTTAGTACAAAAGATTTAACTTTTGATCAAGGAGTTAAACTAGAGGAATTGGCGAATAAATACCTCGGCGCCAAAAAGTTCAAAAGCTTTGAATGGGAAAAAGTAAGCGAAAGATACGCATCGAATCGGGCAGCGAGAAAAAATAATGGTACCACATTTAGTGGCGAACATTTTCATATTTCCATACATGCCGAATCAAAAGGACAAATATAATGTCAGGAGATCTTAAATCACAAAAGAAACCAATTGATGTTCAATGTCTTTCCTTTACGGATCAAGGCATAAAAGAAATAATTGATTCGGGAGAGTTTACTGGACCGTTCCATACGCCGCTTGCTGAGTGTGTTCCAATTTATGAGTCAGCTCCATGCGAAACAGTAATTGCCGGAGATAACAATGCTTTTGTTATTCTCGGCCGAGACAGACCATATTCTCTAGGATCTGGTAAAGGCGCATTTGGCGGTAAGTGTGGAAGAATTCACATGATCGCAGGACTGGCTGCTGCATATGATAATTCATCCGATGCTCTTGAAACTGGACCAAATCTTATTACAGATGCTGCGACGCTCTACATCACACAAAGAGGAAATATCGACGCATACTTTGGATTACCACCGGGCAAGAACAGAAGTGCCGACGATCGTTCCGCAATTGCTTTGAAAGCAGATCACACAAGAATTATTGCGAGAGAATCAGTTAAAATTTATGCTGGTCCAACAAAAACAAGCTCAATTAAAAAAGAAACATCTTCTGTTGGAGGCGAACTTGACATGAGAGGTCGAATTGATCTTATAGCAGGTGATGAAGAAAATATACAACCAGCCGTGCTTGGCAATAATCTGGCCGAATATCTTTCTGAACTAACCACACTCATACAAGAAATTTGCACAGCAGTCGAGGACCTTAACAAGAGAACGAACAAAATTAATAATGCTCTTGCAATCCATACTCATACGCTTGTACCTTTGGCGCCAATTACCAATATACCAAATTTTGTTTTACAGGGCGCACACAAACTTGATATCCTTAAAGGCAAAAAAGGAAAATGGAATCACACTTGGACTAACCTTAATTTGACTTTAATGGAATTCAATGCATATGATTTTGATGATTTAATACCAATTAAGGGCAGAAACAATTTCCTTTCGGATAATATTTACATAACATGACAACACTTAATGAATCAAAGTTTTTAAACAAACAGAAAGATGTTTGTGAAGATACCGTTGCGGAGAGACCACCTCCGAAGATATGTCCTACTTGCATACCGAATCCCGATGCTATTGTTCCTGTTTGGTACGAGGCAGAGGAGCCATTCCTTGATGAACAACGATGCGAGTATGTTGTCAGAGTTAATGTAAACGACAACGGTGATAGTTACGATGTATCTCAAATGAGAGAATCGGGCAAATCTCTTCGTGAGATTTTAAATTCCTATAAGATTGCAGGAATCTATCAATTATTGCGATTTTTTGAAAAAGAAATATCAAACCAAGTAATCTTCGCCTTTGCCGATGATCCTCAAAAACTTAAGAGATTATTAAGAAGAAATAAAGCAAAAACAGAAGATTTGATTGAGAAGGTGACTCAAAGTGTCACTGACGGTGTTTTTGATATTTATTCATTGAGCCAAGGACTTATTGATGCTTATGGCTTAAATGCTGAGGGCTTCAATCCCGAAGCGCTTGAACTTTATGCTCGTGCTGATGACTATTGGGTTTCTTTGTATCAAACACCAAAAGGCGGAGAGCCAATCTGGGTAAAGGTTGTAATTCCTGCTTTTATCTTTGATAGAGTTCCGGAAGGCCTTGCTGGAGACGAAGAAGAATCTGACACATCTGGCGAGAAAGAAGTTATTATTGACGGTACCAAGTTCAAAGGCAAGATACGAAGGTTAAAACATGTTCTCGGAGTTTACAGTAAATACCAAGCATATTGGTGGCAATCCGAGAAAGGAAAATTGGCTTTTCAAAATGATCCAATCAAGGGGTCTTACAAAAACTCATTCTATTGTAAGATCTATATTGATAAGATTGACGATATCGCAGACGAGATTGAGTCACTAATCGAATCACAAACTAATTTTCGCCTGCGTCGTCGTAGAACTCGCCGTGCTGTTGACAAAATCAAAATTACATTTAAGCAAAGAGGTAATAACCCTTATTACATCAAGAAACTTGAAGTTATGGGATTTAGTTGTCCTGAATATGAAATAATAAATTTAAATTCTCTCAAAGCAGACAAGAGAAAGTATAGAGCACCGTTTAACAATGAAACGGCCCTAGGTTATATAGCCAACCTAAATCCCATCGACAGCGATTTAAATTCTAGAGAGACACCTCCTTGGCTTGACTTTTTGGTTAAATATACATATCCAAAACTAACTCTTGACTATGGAAATGCGTCACCAGAAACAAGTGTGACCGATGGCACTACTTCTATACTTGGCTGTATTGTTGATAATAACGGCGGAACAGAAGGGCTTCGTGATTTCTTCTTTGATCAGGTCATTTCAACCTTTGAAGCGATTGAATATAAATGGAACCAGAATGCATGTAAGGTTTTAGCCGGCGCTGCAAATGCTGCAAGGGCTGCTGGTGATGCAGCGAGATCTGGTGCATCTGATGAAGAAGCCGCCGCTCAGCAAGATCAGATCCTTGGAGAACTTCAGGAAGACTTAGACAAAACAAGCAACAATTCAGGAGACATGATCTTAGAGGCACGTGTTAATAGAGCTGCGAGTCAGGCTGAAGAAGCATTATACAAAGTTGAAAAAGAAATAGAGTTGCAAGAGCAGATAGATACTCTTTTATCACAGAGAGAAGAAGCAGAAAAAGAACTTAAAATAATAGTTGCAGTATGGGATTCGATTATAATTGATAGAAATTACAGAATCGAAGAATTAGCGGGACCAACACTTGCTGAAATGCAAGCAGCCGCCGATGCCGAAGAACAGGCGGCGCAAGAAGCCGCCGATGAAGCCCGCCGCCAAGAACAAGAAGCCGAAGTTCTTGTCTTGATGAATCAGATTTATGGTGCACCAATACCGATAAAACCATCTTCTGAAATTGTGGATCAAAGTTGGGAAAATGCAGAAGACGCCGGAGGAAGTAATGATAATGCACAATTATCGGACACAGAAGAACCAGCCGTACCTGATCTTCTCCAGAGCGCTTTTGATAAATATCCAGATGCAAAATTGACTTTAAAAGCATTTTACGCAGATTTAATTCGTAGAAACGGAAACGACATAGCGCAGACAATTTTTAAAGAAGAAGAAGTTAAAAAAGCCAAAGAATTTTCAAAACAAATTTCTTCGATCCCGGGTAAAGTAGACAATCTCAATAAAGAACTTCAAGAACTTTTAGAAAGCACTGCGAAATCTCGAGCCCGTGCAGAAAGAAAAGCGGAGAACGAAGAAAGAGATATCAATAGAGCGGTTGCTAAAACAAAAAGAAAGACAACCAAAGAGATCAACAAAGAAGTAGATGGATTATTGTCTGGCCCAAGAGCCCGAAAAGAAAATCGAGAACAAAGACGAGATGATCGCAGATTTTATAGAGCAGATGCAAGAGCAAGCAGAACAGAGCGTCGTCAATCGCGAGGCGCAGAAAGAGGCGAGAACCCTTTTATTGCAGCCGGAAGAGAAGCAGCAATTGCTGGTTTTGACTTTGAGAACTCACTTATCTCTTTATTTTTAACAGAAGAAGAAATGGCAAACTATGGTTTGTCTGGTTTTAATTTATCAAGAATTGGCGGAAAAAGAAAGAAAGGCGAAGGTGCAAAACAGCGATTAAAGAACTTTTTCGACAACTTTGGTATTTGTGGTTTCAATAAATTGATCGAAAAAGCAATCAAATGTTTATTGTCAGGAATGGATTTAAGAACCGCTCTTAATCAAATCGTTCGTGCCGCAATATCAAATATGTCTCCAGCCGCAATGGAAAAACTCCTTGTTGGTCTTGATCCAAGAAAACAAGCCGAAATTCGAGAATATGTCGCTCAACAATTTCGAGATATGCCCGCTCCATGGGAAAGAGATTATCAACCCGGCCGCGTAACAACCGATCAGCAAATGGATGCAAAGCAATTGTCGTCTGTGTCTGATAATATTTCTTCAAATGCTGGTAATCTTGAAAAATATAAAACACAAGTATCGGCACTTGATGATTTTGTTTCTGCTTTAAGAGAGTTCCTTGGCGATATAGAACAACAAGCAAGTTCGACTCAATTGCCAACCGGTATTACACTTCGCCGTGGGGACGCTGGAAATAATGTAAAAACATTACAAAACCTTTTGATAAATAATTTGGGACCTATTCTTGCAATTGACGGTGATTTTGGTCCAAAAACCGATGAAGCAGTGCGCTCATTTCAGATTTTAAAAGGATTAACAGTAGATGGGATAGTTGGAGCACAATCAATTGCCGCTCTAAACGGACCAGTAAAACCGGCAACACTTAGTCCCGAGAATATAGATCAAATCTCAATTCAATTTTCTGCTAGCAATGATATTAAACAGTTTTTGGTTTCTTCACTGACAGACAAGACACCAGAGCAAGCGCCAACAGTTGCAAATCAAATTAAAGATGATCTGAATAAAAAAATACAAGAACTTGAGACGAAAGGCAAAGAACTTCAAGGCTCATTGACATCAGAACAGATTCAGCAATGGCAGAATATGACTGATGAAGAACAACAGCAAATGATTAATGATGCTCGTATCGAAGCAGGTATTGTCGTTGATGTCTCTAATCCAGAGCAAGTCCGTCAAGGCTCTATTGGGAAAGCACTTGGAAATGTCCAAGGAGCAATTTTTGACGCATATGTTGAAGCGTTTATGTCTCTAGTTGGAATCGAGGATTTATTCGCTGCTTTGGATAAGATTCCCGGCGCCAAATTGATTGGAAGAATCATTGCATCTTTTGATTGTCCTAATGTTCACTTTATTTATCCTCCGATTAGATCATTCTTGAGTACTTTAACTTTCAAACAATGTTTGGATGGCGGCCGTCTTGCATTCCCCAAACTTCCGAGACTACCAAATATTAGAAGCCTAGCGAAGATTATATTTGATAAATTGGTAGAGATATTAAAAGATGCTGTTGCAGATTTAATAACAAGGGTTATTACAGCATTATTATTAAAAGTATTGCTAACAATTGAAAATGCTTTATGTAAAGCTCTAGAGGCCGTGGGCAGGTTTGCCGCCGAAGCTGTCAAGGGCCCAGACGCCAACTTTGGTGGCATGATGCGTGATTTATTTTGTGATGATGGCACAAGTGATTCAGATGTTGATGATTTGACATCAAGTTTGTTGACCGATGCTGGAATTACAAACACAAAATTACAGAACTTGGCAAAAAATGCAACAGCAAGCGATTTGAAAAATAAGCACAAAGAAATAACTCAAACAATTGCAAGAATCTCCTCTAGAAGAGAACTGGAGCAACTCTTGGTTGCCAATGATGGAGAGCAAGATATTAACACACTAAAAAGAATATCCTCAACAATCTCGCTTAAATTTCCAGAGTTTGCAATATTCTTTGATGATCCAAGCAAAGTCGCTGCCATATTTAGTAACATTGGTAATAGATTGACTCCTGAACAACGCGCAAATGTTAGAGATGGATTAACAAGACCCGGCGTTGATGCACCAGTTGATTCTTCTGTTTGTTTGACATCAGAACAAATGGACGAATGGAACGATAAAAGAAAAACAATTTTGACCAATGCCGGCATGAACCCAGTCGAAGCAGAGGACTATGTAGCGAAACTTAATGATCGTGCCGCTGGTGATTTGCTTGATTTGGCAGATGCATTGGCCAAAGGGCCAGATCAAATACTTGGCGATGCAATTGATAATGCTTTTAATCCAAATCCAAATGACAAAGGTCGCTTGAATGATCCATTCTGTCCTCCAACAAACGCTTCTTCAATTGTTGCTTTGGATACTGAAGAATCGCTTCAAGAAGCAGCAGAACTTGCCGAGGGCACATTTAGATCTTTGGCTTTTGCGTTTACCAATGATATGATTGGAAAGAGAGACTCATTCTTAGACAATGTCCTTGCCGATACATGTAATTTACCTCTTCGAAGACATGAGCAAAGATCAAACAACTTTGTTTTCCAAATTGACTGGGCTAATTCACAAGAAGATTGGGATGCAAAGAAGGAAAAGTTTTCAGCAACTAAGCTTGGTGAAATATATTTCGGCGCACTTTCAAGTGAAGAGCCAATAGGCGTATTCCCAGAGACAGTTGGAATTCTGACAAAAGAAAAGTTGGATGCAAACGATTTTGCAATTGATTTTAAAACAACAGAAAAAGTTCGTCCTCAATCAAAAACAAAAACAATGGATATTGGGTTTGGCTTGAAAAACGTTAATGTCAAATACCGCAGAACATATAGAAAAGAACCAGATCTTATTCTTGATTTCTTTAATGATAAAAACGAAGGCTGCCGCTTTGAATATGAATTAATGTTTACCAATTATGAAGATGGCGAGATCAAATTTAAAAAAGAATTGGGATACAGAACATTTATTTATTATTATGGAAACGAATATCAAAAGACTTTCTTCGGTAAAGACGAAGAAGATAAAGAAATTCCATACGATAGATTAGAATATAAAGTTGTTAATACGGTTGGTATCTCGGGTACTGGCTCTGCTTTAGTTGAGCAACATGGTTCAATTACAGAAAAAAGCTTACAAGAGCTAAAAGTTCCATATCAAGGAGTTTTATTCTCAAATTATATTAGCTCTATTCTCTCGGCTTCTGGGCACTCTGCACTTCCAGTTAAACAAATAGCAAAGGACTCATATAAAAATTATATGGAGTATCTCTATAAAGGCGTACTTAAGGGCCTTAATCAAAAACTAGACGGAAGTCAGCCGGAGGGTTATGACTTTGGATATGTTGCAAACAATCTGACGCCCGATGATGTGTTATATGTAAACCCTGAAGCGACATCTGACGAGAGCACTTGGGAATATACATACGACGAAGAAGAAATGGTTCTAGGAAAATCGGCTACGAATAACGAAAGAGTTCATTTCTTAGATCCTGCGATCTATGGCGGTAGCTATACTAATCCACCATTTTATATTGAACCGCAGAAATTTAAAGGTTGGCTTGGAATTGCATCAGCACTTGTTCCGGAGTTTGATGGTTGTAAGCCTAGACGAACTGATTTTATCGGTTTAAAAGAACTGGCCGATAATGTTACAAAACTTGAGCAAGCAATTCCACCTGATTCAAGATTAAGCGAGGACCCTGATTGTATCAACCATACACCGTTTGATAAAATATCTGATCCTTCAACGCTTGCTTATTTAGATACGACCGTTGCGGCAACAATTAGAATATATGCATGCGAGGCAATGGTAAAATCAATGCCTGTTCTTTCTCACATGAGATATTCCGAAGACAATTATGATACTGGCTTTGCTTCCGTAATTGTAGAAAAGATGGAACAAGGCTTATCTGAAACTGAGGCGCTTATTCCTATATTTGGAGGAAGGGTTCAAAATTATAATTATTGGCTTCTTTTCCTTGAGTGTGCTGTTATGGCATTAGTTCGCAAAGTTAAGATGGGTGAAATTGAATCCAATTCAGAAATCGATCAAGCAAGAGCGATTATTGACAAAGCTCAACGACGTCATTTGTATCCAAACAGGGATGTTCTTAAAATTATCAAAGGCCATGGTTCTTCAATCGAAAGAATCAAAACTATCAATCCTGCTAAAATTGACGAAGATTACAAAAATCGACCAAGAGTTCGACAGGTTTTAAAAGGTTGTTATATCGCAGGGTATCCGTCACTTGCTCAGAAAGGCGTTGTAATTGATCAGACAATTGATTTTGATCCACTTCTTCTTACGCTTAATGGCGCTCGGTTTGCGTCACATATAAACACGATCTATGATGTGAGAAGAGAATGCAAAATTCTTTTGAAGTACCTCGTTAGTCACGAAATAAGCCAATTGATGTCAAATCTGAACGAAAGATTTGATGGAAGTCAATATATTTATGATTTTTATCGATACACCTTGGCTTTACCTGATGTTTACGCTAAAACCGCACTAAAATCAGGACTTACAGAGACAGAAGCACCAATTGCAGAAGGCGAAATATCATACGGATCAGTCCCAGATGTTGGCGATGTTAGCTCTGTTGATCTTACAGCAGCCGGTGGTTTCGGCTTTTACATTGAAAAATACATAAGAACGGTCGAGAAGCCGGAAGAATTTTATTCCGAGAGTCCATTCTGGGCGAATCCTGACTCTGAAGCCGCACAAATTGTCAAGAATATGCCAAATTCTTTGAAAGGCGTGTGCAATATTAAAGAGTTTGGAGAGTATTTCTCTCAAGCAAAAGATCTTTTTGACGAGAATATCAATATTTCAGATATCTTTGGCGATGCTTCAATAAGCGAAGGTAGCGATACATACCTTGGATCTACCGGTTTGAAGTTCGGTGTTCGGATTATAATGGTGCCCGATGCTATTCTTGCCGGAAAAATAAACGAAGGCGAGATCGATGCCAAGTTTGCTCGAGAAGAAAAGTCATACAACCTACAGTCAATCCCTGTTGCATCGTTTGAGCAAGATATTCCAGACATTAAATTCAAAGAATTAAAATTTAATAACCCAACTTTGGATGAAGACCTTAAATGTTACATCGATAATCTTGTGAAGACTGATGAGTTTGTATTCCTTATGGATTATGTGTTTGGAATTAAGAAATTACCATCTATTCTGTTGACGTATGTAAACGAGGCCTTCATTCAAGCTGTTGGTGCTGATGTTGAAAGAGATGTTGATAACATTATTGACCGTTTCGATGATGCTTGGAAGGGCGAGGTACTGTCTGACTCCAAGAGAGAATGTCGTAGATTATTTGCTGCTTTCTATCGATCTGATGATTTCGAGGTTCCCGAAGGCGACGATGGCAGATCATTAGCAGAAATATTTGAAGACCTGAAAAAAGGAAGCATCTTCGGAAGACCGGATCCATCGATGCGTTGGTGGAGAAGACGTAGACAGCGCGGAAGACCATATGACAAAGATGGCAATGAATGTGCTGGAGAATTCGGCGGACTATTTAAGAACTAGAGGAACTTATCATGGCTACAAATCCATTTTGGGAAGAATTATCGCAATTCGAAGACATTATTCAGGGACCTTTGCTAAGTTCTCCAACAGATCCTTTGACCGATATTACAGATCCAAAAGAGCAAGTAAAGCAAAATTTTAGAATTCTTTTGTTGACTGCACCGGGAGAAAGATTAACTGATTCTAATTTTGGAGTTGGTATAAAAAATTATTTATTTGAACTTGCTAATGAGCAAACTTATTCAAAAGTGAGAACAAGGATTACGAATCAAGTTTCTCAATATATGCCTTATATAACAATAAATAACCTAAGAGTTGGGCTAGTAGATGCAGACTCGCAGGTTATGAGAGTTATAATAAATTATTATATTCCTAAACTAGATCAACTAGACCAAATAGATCTGTCATTTCCATTATAATTCGTTTGTCGACTAATTATAAGTTGAGAGGGTCTTTTAAATGGCTAAAAAGAAAATTGTTCCAATAAATTACACCAGTAGAGATTTTGACTCTATTAAATCTGATTTGGTTGATTACTCTAAAAGGTTTTACCCTAATAGAGTTAATGACTTTTCAAAAGCATCTTTTGCCTCGTTGGTATTAGATAGTGTCGCATATGCCAGTGATATTTTGTCGTATTATTTAGATTATCAAGTAAATGAATCGTTCCTCGACACATCAATTGAATTTGACAATATCCGCAAGCATGCCAATACTCTAGGATATAAGTTTGCAGGAATTCAAAATGCATATGGAACAATTGCAATGTTTGTTTTGGTCCCAGCAAACGCAAATGGAACAGCTCCTGATACTTCTTATTATCCGATTGTAAAGGCCGGAACAACATTTCAAAGTAGCGGCGGAGGCTCGTTTATTTTAACTGAAGATGTTCGTTTTGATGATCCACAGAACGAAGTTGTTGCAGCACGGTTTGATCCTACAGATGGTGCAACAACTTTTTTTGCAGTTAGAGCATACGGGCAAGTAGTTTCTGGTCGATTCGAAACTGTAACATTTGATTTATCTAGCGAGCCATTTCAAAGATTTAGAAAATTAAGAGTTGGTGGCACCAATATATCTGAAATATTTTCTGTTGTTGATGGAAACGGAAACAAATATTATGAAGTTGATTATCTTTCGCAAGAAACTGTATTTATCGACACAACCAATAAAAACGCAGCTAGCGATAATGTGAGAAGCATTTTAAAACCTTTTGTTGCAACAAGAAGATTTGTTGTTGAGCAAAATGATCAAGGCACTTTTATGCAATTTGGCTTCGGCTCGGAAGAAGATGAAACGACTGGATTAGTCGATCCTGCAAAAGCAACTGTTAAAATGTATGGCAAAAGATATGTGACAGATAGATCGTTTGACCCAACACAATTAATGAGAACAAACAAATTAGGAATTTCTCCCGGCGGAACAACTTTAACCGTTGTTTATAAAGTAAATGATGTTAATTCAACTAATGTTCCTGTTAATGCTTTGAATACTGTATCTTCAAAAATTATTAGATTTGACAACCCAGATTCTTTGGTACAAGCGACCCGTTTAGCTGTGGAGCAATCATTAGAGGTTAATAATGATGAACCTATTTCACTCGACACAACAGCGATTACCAATGAAGAGCTAAAAGTAAGAGCTAAAAATTATTATGCAATGCAGAACAGAGCAGTTAGTAAGCAAGACTACGAATCTCTATGCTATAATATGCCGCCAAAATACGGATCTATCAAAAGAGCAAATGCCGTCAATGATCCAAGCGGCACGAATAGAAGATTAGCTTTGTATTTGATATCTGCTGATACTAATGGTTATTTAACAACTACAAACGAAGTAACAAAACAGAATCTTAAAAAATGGATCTCTTCATATAAAATGTTGAATGATGTTATCGATATTTATGATACAAAAATTATAAACTTCGGAATTGATTTTCAAGTAACCGTAACAAGAGATGCTAATCCGACCGATGTTGTTAATCGTGTGATTTCGAGAATAATTCAAGATTATGATTTTGGTTTTTATATTGGAGAGCCAATTTATATTTCTGAGATCTCTAATATAATCTCTAAAGTTGACGGTGTCTCAGATGTTAAAAAAATTAAAATTTACAATCTTAGCGGCGGAAATTACTCTGGAACATCAGTAAATTTCGAAGATATAAAATCAAGAGATGGAACATTTTATAAAGCACCAAAAAATGCTATATTTGAATTAAAGTTTCCAAGAAGAGACATTAAAGGAACTGCAAGATAATGGCTGTTAAAAGATATTTAGCAAATAAAGACAATACTATTACCAATTCATTTAAAGCAGATCTCTCGACAAGAGGTACTGGTTCGAATATGGGCCAATCAGATATTTTAGAAGCATTCTCGATTTATGCTCAAGCAACAACATCTTCGGTTGAGCTTCAAAGATTTTTAATACAATTTGATACTGATGCCATCAATACTGATCGCGCTGCTGGTCTAATTCCCGCCAGTGGCTCTGTTGAATGGAGATTGAAACTTTATAATGCTAGACACTCGAGTACACTCCCAAGAAATTATACTTTAAATATTCACCCTATAACAGCAGAATGGGAAGAAGGCATCGGCATGGATATGGAAAACTATACCGATTTAACTTATGATGTGATTGGATCCAACTGGATTCGCTCTGCTGCTTCGACCGCATGGGATGACGAGGGCGGATCTTTCTTGCAAACTCCCAATGTCACAGCTTCTTTTCCGGTTGGTAACGAAGACATGTCTGCCGATGTGAGCAAAATTGTTGAAGATTGGCTTGATTCTACTCGTTCAAATTATGGCTTTATGGTTAAATTACCAGATCATCTTGAAAGCGGCAGCCTATCATATTATACAAAAAAGTTCTTTGCAAGAGGAACCGAGTTCTTTTTTCAAAGACCAGTCCTTGAGGCTCGTTGGGATTCTCGTTTGAAAGACGATCGTGGAGAATTTTACTTGTCATCATCTTTAGCATCTGCCGAGGATAATATAAATACAATATATTTTTATAACTTTGTTAGAGGTAGATTAAGAGATATTCCAGATCTTGGTGATGACAAACGTGTTTTTGTATCTTTGTTTTCTGGATCTGCCGGTAATACTACGCCATCGTCTTCACCAGAGATTCTTGTAATTGATGGAACACATGTCAACTCAGACAATAATCTTGTTGTGACTGGAGGGATTGTTTCAACAGGTATTTACTCTGCCTCTGTTGCGTTTACTGGATCTTCAACTTTAACAAAAGTTTTTGATGTTTGGTTCACTGGTAGCGACTCAACAAACTCTGCTATTGACGCAATAACACAATATCACACAGGAACCATAGATATTGAAAACTTTGAGGCCGCAAATTATTCAGAAACAAATAGATATGTAATTAATTTTACAAATTTACAAAAAGAATATTATCCAGATCAATCAGCTAGATTTAGAATGTTTGCGAGAGAAAAAGGTTGGTCACCAAATATTTACACTGTCGCCCAAACAACAATTCCAACGCTTACATTTAGAAGTGCTTCGTATCAAATTACGCGCGCAACCGATGATTATGTTGTAGTTGATTACGGCACTGGTAGTGCTTACCACACTTTAATGTCTTATGATGTATCTGGTAATTACTTTGATTTAGATATGAAACTATTAGAACCGGGGTATGCATACAACATTCAAGTTGCAATATATGATGATGCTATAGCAAGTTATATAGAGCAGCCATATAGTTTTAAATTCAAGGTAAACAAATATGACTATTAAGGATTTATTCAGTAAATCAAAAGTAGCAGTTATAGAAAGTTCTGAAAGTGGAAGCGTTGATTTAGAATCTCCAACATTTTTAGACACTGTCATTAAAAATAATTCAACTTTTGTTCCTTTCCTTGACTTTTCCGATCCAAATTTGTTTGTAAAATTTGGTTCTGCTGAGCTTTACTATGATTCAGCCATCAAGAGAATTTATCAGACTTATCCTTATGATGGCTCAGATAATGAAAAACTACAATTTCAATTATCTTCATCATTTTTAGAAGAGTGGCTGTATTATAATAAATATCCTCGATCAACTGGCTACGCTATCTTCAGCGCTAATGGTTGGGGTTCTCAAACATCAACAGCAGATGGTTATGGATATCCAGCATCTCGAGAATATATTGATGCTGCCGGCGGCTTACACACAGCTTCCGCCGGCCTAGAAACAGGTAAGCTTTATCAAAACTTTGATAAATCAATCAAATACGATTCTAATAAAAACAGAACACAAAACTTTCTTCTGATGCCTTCTGATGGTAATACAATTGAGTTTTGGTTAAAAAAAGATGCTTTCGATGTTTCTAAAACCGAAAAAGAAGTTATTCTCGATCTTTGGAATACAGAAGACACATCATCATCTGATTATGGTCGTCTGACAATTTATTTGACTGGCTCAGGTGTTGGAGACTCTGGTGCTGATCCAATTAGAGTTACACTTAGAAATGGGACTCAAGGTTTTGATGACGAAACTGTTGTTAGTTCAAACTTTACTACTTCTTCGCTAGTTGATTCTAACTGGCATCATTATGCCATTTCTTTTATTTCGCAATCAACAAGTGTTCGAACATATTTTTATGTTGATGGGGCTTTAGAAAACCAAAGAGATATTGGCTCTTTTGGAGTTGATGAGATATCTGGTAGAGTCAATGCTCGTCTTGGCGCACTGAAAACATCACCCGACGGATCATCCGCAGTCGCTGGCGCTGGTAAATTAAGCGGCTCATTGGATGAATTTAGATTCTGGAAAACCCGCCGAACCTCTAAGCTCATCAATCAGAATTGGTTCCAATCAATTGCCGGTGGCGCAAACACCGAGGACAACAACACGGCTCTTGGATGCTATTACAAATTCAATGAAGGGATTACAACTAGCACTTCGATTGATTCTAAAGTATTGGATTATTCTGGTCGATTAACTAACGGCACATGGACAGGATATTCATCTGCTTCTCGGAATACCGGCTCTTGCTTTGTATCTGCCTCTGTAATATCCGCAGAAGAACCAGACCCAATTATCTACAGTACACATCCAGATGTTATCTCTCTTGCATCCGAGATGCAGACCAGCGGTTCCGATTACGACACTACAAACACAACTTACTTGTTTCAAAAGCTACCACAATTCATTCAAGACGAGGATATTGACAACGATGATGATGTAAAGAAATTATTCCAGATTATCTCGTCTTACTTTGATACAATTTATTCTCAAACCAAGGTTCTGCCCGAACTTACTCAAAAGAATTATTTCTCGTCCTCAATGAAGCCTCTTCCTTTTGCTAATAAGCTTTTGGAAAGCAAAGGGTTCGTAACAAGAGAATTGTTTGTCGATACCGAAGTTCTCGAGTTCTACAGAGGCAACGATCTACAGAATTTGAAATACGCCGAGAACGTAAACAATATTAAAAACCAAATATATCACAACATATATAATAATCTAGATTATATTATGAAATCCAAAGGAACCGAGAAGTCAATGAGAAATCTTCTGCGTTGCTTTGGGATTGATGATGAGTTGGTTAAACTTAATTTATATACAGACGGGGGGACTCACTATTTCACCGATGTATTCAAGAACACTTCTGTAACAAAAAAATATCTAAACTTTAATAATCCTGCTTATTTTTCCTCGACTGTTTATCAAACATCATCCGCTAACAACGCAAATGTTTATATCTCGGGCTCTGGCATGGCCGGCTCAACCGAGAAGCTTGAAAGATTCAATGCTTTTACATTTGAAATCGACACGATTATTCCAGAAAAGATCGATGTTACTGACAAAGGCTTCTTTGATACTATCTTTTTGTCTTCCTCGATCGGTGGCTTTCACCAACCAGCTTTCGAAGAAGAAGGCGATCAATATCATTGGTCCACAGAAGACAACATTGCCAACCTCCAAATATATGCTGTAAAGGATCAAATTAACTCCGAGAAAGCAAAGTTTTTGATAACAAATGAAGACGGAACCCTATTCCTTACCTCGAGCTATTACGAGGATATTTATAGCAATAATAGATGGAATTTGAGCGTAAGAGTTGCACCTGATGGCTATGGTGTATATGGTTCTGTTCTCTTGAGTTCAAATCCCAATTATACGTTGACCTTTTACGGTGTCAATCATCAATTTGGCGAGGTAAGAGAAGAATTTAAATTAACTGCTTCTTTAAATAATACCTCGGGCTCTGCGTATGTTTGCAATCCAAAAACGGTTTATGCCGGCGCTCATTACGAAAACTTCACTGGCTCTTTGCTTCAGCAGTCTGATGTACAGATTGGTGGCTGTCGTTATTGGTTTGATTACCTTGCTGATGCTGATTTGAAAGCTCATTCTCTCGATGTCACCAGTATTGGTGTTGACAACGCAACTCGATGCGGCACAATGTTTACATACGAGATTTCCGGAACTGTCTTACCTCGCGCCGATATGCTTGCGTTATATTGGGACTTTGATACAGTCACTGGGTCCGATTCAAGCGGTAATTTTGATGTTTATGATTTAACCTCTGGTTCAACTGTAGCGACTTACGGCTGGCTCGATAATATTGTCGAAAGAGAACACCCCGCTATTGGAGCAAACTTTGGAGCGTCAAAGACATCTTTCGTCGAGAATGAATTGATTTATACAGCGAAGAAAGAGCTTCCCGAGATTTCTGTAAGTTCCGAGAACATTTATATTAAAGGTGATTACGAAAAATATTTTATTAAAGATGATGATGTAAGTGATAATTTTTACTCACTTGAGAAGTCAATGTATCAAGTTATCTCTGATGAGATGCTTTCAATGTTTGCATCTGCTGTTGAGTTCAACAACTTGATGGGTGAAGCGGTCGATAGATACAGACACCGTTATAAGAATCTTGACAAGATGCGTCAACTGTTCTTTGAGAAAGTCGAGTCCGACATGGACTTCGATAAATTTACAAATTATTATAAATGGATCGACTCGTCAATCTCGGAAATGATGACACAGTTGTTTCCGTTCTCTGCAAGACATTCAGAGGGAATCGCAGATATTGTCGAGAGCCATATTCTCGAGAGAAACAAATATCAAAACAAGTTCCCACTGACAACCCGACTTGCATCAACCGAGGGCTCGGCTCGAGGTATTGGCGAACTTGATTACAATTGGAAGTTCGGACATGCTCCTCTGGGAGGCACAGAGCCAACTGCTGTAATCACAATTACAAATCCTGTAACTATAGGTGATACACTTACTTTTGGAGACGGAAAGAAAGATCCCATCACCTATAGTTTTGAAAATCCAGTAACAGATGCTTCGACTCAAATATTGAGAGTTGCAACAGCACTTTTACAACGAGCATATATACACAACAAACTCGAAGCAGATTTTAATGTTGCCGTCGATCCAACTGGTGCCGATCCCGAAATTACAATAACTAACAACGCTTTTCTTTTTCAGCGCGAAAGAGGCAATTTTACTTTAGAAGCATCTTTTACAGATGCAAGTAATACGGTTTCTGGTTTTACCGGCGGGCGTGATATTGAGAATCAAAACTGCCTCTGGAACAAAGAGCGAAAAGAAAGAACAGATATATCAGATAGAAAAGTAATTCAAAACTCTATCTTGAATTACAATAGTGCTTCTGCTCCGCTGCTGGCAACAGACGACGGTACAATGTATTTTGGTTCTACTTATGCAATTAATCGATTAAGCAAGCCATACAAAGAAAGCATTGCCTTTAACGATTCAGTCCACGGTGGAACCAACTACTCAAAGATCAAAGATCGTGATTTTGTTTATAGTGCCACACGCATTCATGGCCCAGTAACACAAGAATATCCTAAAGGCATTCCTCAAAACGTAATGGTTGTTGGCGTTGGTGAAGGTCAAGGCACAGATGCCTTCATTGATTGCAAAGATGTCGAGGATCCAAACGAAAAAAGAAAGTGGAGATTTTCTGCTACAATTGGTCGCTTTGCAACCGGACAAAATCCACAAGCCAGACAAGGCGAAGATTATACTCACAAAGTCAAATCCGAGGCATATTGGCCATCAAATTTGATTTCTGGCAATGTCGAAGGGGGTTATGCCGACCTTGTGACAACAAAGTTCAAAAGTGGCTCAATTATAACAAATTTACACTCGGATACATTTTCTCCAACAAACGAGATCGGTCTTCAATCTCCATTCACAAATGCTTGGGTTGGAGGACACCAATCCCGCCATGTTAATTTAAATACCTACATTGAATCTAGAGAAGGAAACCATGCGAGAGGCGGAATAGTTATTATCAATCAACCGAGTGACGGTGAAGAAGTTGTGATAAGTGATGGAGTAATAAGTGTCACTTTCACTCTTAAATCTACAGCGACAGCCAACAACCATGTTCAAATTGGTGCAGACGCCGAAGAAACTTTAGACAACTTTATAATAAAAATAAATGATTTTCCTTCATTTAAAATAACTGCATCAAAATTAAATTTTGCTACGATTGATTTAACAAATGATGAACCCGGAGTTTTTGGCAATGTGCCAATGACCGATACGTTGGTATTTCCAAATCGAGTTGTGGTCGGCATGTCAGGCGGAACTTTTGAAGAAAGCCGTAATGGCCTAGACGATCAATACACCCGTCCCGAAGCGTGGCGGCTTTTATTAAAAGAATGCCCAGACGGATCAAACTCAAGTGGCTCCTTCCAAGGATCGAATGACGGAGCCATGGGTTTTGTTGGACCTGACTATGGTGGTCCATATCCTGATAGATCTCGCAAGTATGCTTTCCGATATCGCGAGGAAAGAACAAAGCGTCCTGTTAATTTAAAAAATATCAAAACAACAACCGGCTCTGCGGTGCTAGGAAACTACAAAGAGAATTATGAAGTCGTTCATACATTTGGGATGAATGGCAATAGTCCTGTTTTAAAAGAAGCGACCGGGTCTTTGTTGCCTGATTATTATAGCACTCAACTGCCTGCTTCGACTCATTATCAAACGCTAATTGGTGTGTCTCCGTTTTTATCTGGAAATGTCTTCGGACAGCCGGATCCTGTTTTTAAAACAGGAAATAATAGACAGTCAAATGTTGCAGTCCAGACAATTTCCGAAGAAGTTGCGGGACAATATGCGACTGTTGGCTTGGCTTTTAAAGTTCCACCACACGATGTTGTTTCTACAGGATCAGTCTTGACTGTACCAGATGATTCGCCAAGTGGCGCTGAATTCGAAATTGATAGTGCCGGATCAGATTATCGAGTAGATACAGACGGTAGTGATACAAATTTCTTTAATAATTTACAAACTGCTTTGGTTTCGACTTCTGGTCTTTACAGTTCTGCACCGTATACAACAGAAGGGGGCGGAGATCCAGAAAGAACATTAAGAGTCGAGAGAGCAAATACAACAACTGATTTGATTCAATTACAAGTTAATAATCAAGGCACTCTTATAGAAAAAACAAACGATGAAGATTTCTTCTGGTCTGGATGGGTTTGGTTTCCATCGCAAGCATTAGGGTCGGCTCCTTGCACATTATTCGAAATTTATGATGAAACAAATTCTACAAATAAATTTACTGTCTATGTTGGAAAAGAAAACTTGCCGCCAAGAACATTTCTAGGAATAAGTGTAGGTGCTACAAATACTAGTGGCACTCCTATAGCATCACGTTTGTGGCAATGGAGAGATGATAATTCAGTAGCCGGCACTGGTACTATGGTTGAAGATCAATGGGCACATTTAATTGTTAGTTATACATCCGGCTCAACTTTGGCCCAAGATTCTGTTAAATTATGGGTTAATCAGGTTTCTGGTACATTTTATAGTCTACCTTCTTTTGTTGGTTCTCCATTGCCTCTAAGTGCTTCTGAATATCCAAGCAGCAAGTTTCATATCTTAAGGGACGGTACTGGAACAACCACAACACAAGTAAGTCAATGGTCTGGTTCTGTTAAGGGATGGACATGGTCGACCGGCTCTATAAACGCTTCGTTGGACCCTAGACGATTATATAATTATGGCTATCTTTGGACACCAGAATATTCTGCTTCTTCCGTTGCCGCAAGTTGGAGGTTCAATCAAACAACAGACGATATTACATCAACCGGCAGTATTTTCATGGATTCTGTTGGCGAGTTTCATATTAGTGGAACAACTGGCGCCGGATCTCCGCTAGAGTTTAGAGCAACTGCTCCTGATGGGACATCAAATCTTTTTACTCCCACGATAGCAACATTTAGTTTGACAGCATCCGCACAAGATGCTGACTATAATAATACTGTATCAGCAGTCGGCTCTACTATTTATTTGAATGGACAAGAATATGTCAATGAATTCTTTAGTTTTGGAACACTGTCTGGTGGTGTCGCTCCTATTCCCGGTATTTATCGTTATGGATTTGATAATGTTATTGATTCTCAAAGAGATGATTTAACATCATCGAACTCAATTATCAGAACTCGCTTCTCAGCTCCCGGTGGTCCGGAGATTAATACGAGAGGATACTTAGATATTGGCTCTCAAGAATTTTCTGTTTACAACGCAATGCCTTTCCGTAATCTGTCGGTCCTTGGATCTGGCTCGGGTGAAGCCGGAACAATAAGAGTTGATAGTCCTGCGTCGAGACGAGAAGGTTTGAGAACACTTTACACAAGGCATTGCGGAAGATACGGAATCGACTCACAATGGGGTGCGATTCAAGAAGATTCTTATGTTGTGGTTGATGCATCTTATCACAAAATTAATCGTAATACAAGGGTAGTTGTCGAGACCGGCTCACTAATTATTACTGAAAGTGTTGACAATTTTCATGTTTCAAGACCAATTCCATCGCAAGATTATGGATACGCATGGGTTACTGCATCACTTGGGGAAGAAATGTCGGTAAGGTCCGAGAAAAGACAAATAGTATTTGGATACTGGCCGAAAGATGGGATCGCTTCTGCTTCTGCGGATGTCGAATGGCGAGACAATGGATTTGACTCTGCGGTCAACTTCCCAACCGCTTCTGACGGAGATGTAACAAGCGGAGAAGGTCTTGTAGGAGTATATTCATAATGGCACAATTTGTAGATTTTGTTGGATTAAATACGTTTATATATGAGACAGTTGGGTATATACCAGAAGCCCTCTCCCCCGAATATAATGGTGCGTTTTATGAATATGTTACAGGTGATGGTATAGCATATACAACCCCACCGCCATTCCCCCCAACCCAAGTCGCCTTCGGCTTTGTCATGACTCTAAGGCAACACATTGGAAATTATGGCTTTTCTCAACCCAATAATTATTGGCCATTGGGGTGGGGATTGCGTGAAATGTATAATTATATTGACATCAATCAATTACAAAATCACAAATTTCCTTTGCACTTGTCTGCTTCAATGCATGGTATTCCATCATCTGCTTCTTATTTCCCTGCTTTGATGTTAAAAAGAAATGGCCCATACGGACATCCAATGTTTAAGCAGATTCGAGTTCATCAAAATCCTCTTACCCGGAGACAAATAAAAGAGAACATTTTTACAATTGTGGAGACACCGTCGCAAGAAGCCATAAGAACATTTGGCAACAATAAAATTGAAACAATTCGCTCAAGATACGGAAACATTGTCGGATTTAGAGAAGCAATGGTGACATCTCGATATCAACCGCTCGATTGGCTATTGGGCTTCTCATCAGATGACGAAAGAATTGTAAATGCAGAGAACCCATCACAAGAGAACATTGAACGCTTGATTCTTCGTAATTCTTATGGAAATGACATTAACTTTTTTGCAAACGCTGAATTAGACAACCGTCTGGGTCTTGAGATTGAAGAAGATGAAGATTATGAAAGAATCTCAAACTTTTACCTAAATGGTGGACTTGATGCTGATGATAGTCCGGCTTCAACATTTGAGTTTCTTAAATATCGTGAAACAGTTTTCCCAAGAGAGACGAATGCTTTCAGAGCCATCTCGAGAAAAAGAATAAACTATCTCAATAATTTTTGGAGAGATGACCGAGACGATCGTTCAATTATAAGAACAGATTCGTTTGGTATTTCTTATGGAACTGCCAACTCTAATACTGGTGGGCCAACGTTTTTACCAAGTATATGGCCGCTCGATGCTGATAGAGATTATTTGACCAAAAGTAGACCGTCGTCAATTTCTTCTATAACTACTGATTACATAGGAGCCAGACAAGTTGATGATGACACAGCAAATCTTCCAACTAGTTTTATTTCTGGTGGAGCCGGTATTTTACAAAATCAATACTCCACTTTTTCTCATACTGCTTTAACAGATCAAATTGAGATAAGTTATTATTTAAATCCAGCACCAGTATACAATAGAAGACATGCATTTGGTGATCTTCTTGTGTCTCCTTCAGTTAATCAAAGAGTGGTGACAGGGTCTGTTGTTGCACCAGATGGCATTTTGATACCAGAAACCGGAAGCGGCTTCAAAGGCGCAGCCGGAGTTGGTGCTCCATTCCAAGGCCAAGCATTGTGGGAAGCGGGAACACAAGCCGGAAAGAATCCTTTTTATTCCTCATATGATTATTGGTGGGAACAATTAAGATTAAAAGCAAAAGATTATTCCGTCGTCCCAGAGTTTAGAATATCAGAATTTATTGATACAATTGAAAAATCCGGATCTCAAACATTTATTGACAACATGTTTGAAGTCACCGGCGGTTCTTCAGGAGAAACAGATACTTTTGACCCTTCTGCTGCGTTCTTTGGAAATGATTCATCCGAGACAAAGTTTTACGAAACTTATTCAACTTCTGACTTTATGAAGCATTTTGCAAAGATTAAAAAAGATCATGACGAATTTGTTGAGCCATCAAAAATTACTTTAACATGTAAGGCATTTAAAAAGTTTCTTGCATATGACTCTTTTTATCCCGCAAATAGGACAGTTGACCTCGCAACACAGTTTTCAAGATCATATGCTGAATTTATATCTGCAACTAGTAGTTTGCCGGCAGATGTTACTAATGATAGTTATATACACGCACAAAAACTTCAAAATTTATTAGTGCCGACTTTTGCACCGGGAGTGCTTTATAATTCAATAAAATCTGGAATTGCATGCGACTATCCAATCATGACTGGTACATTACCAACCACTATTACTGTCGGAATTGGATCAGTAATTTCTGGCTCTTTTTATTCTAATAGAATTCCTTTTGAATCAATTGTTAATCCAGAGAAGTATTTATCTAATATAGATTTAATATGCAATGAGCCATCAAATTTTGCTAATACTGAAATAAATTCTGTTTGGTCTGGGCAGGGTGATAATTTATATAAAAAAATGGCTAATAATTTTGTCGCTGAGACTATAAACTTCTTTTTAGAAGATTCACAATTATCATTTATTGCATCAAAAACTCAAGCAGATCCTTCATTTGGAAATGCCGTTTCGCAACAATCCTACGGCATGAGAGTTAAAGTGTTTAAAACTCACGACGGTCAGAAGTTTCAATTTGAAGGTGAAAACGGCAAATACTATCCGCCAAATACTTATATTACAGGTGGTGCCACTGCTGCCGAGATTATTAGTCCGCGTGAAAATATAACGATGTACAGTAGACCAAGTGCATTTGGTCCCCCCACGCAAGGTCGTGGGGGAGGTTTTAATGGTAGTTATGCCGGCCACAATTTTCCTTATACTCCACCGTATTATGATGGTGAAGCATGGTGTGATATAATTTTCACAGCAGGTGAAACAAGAAAGTATACATTATCTGAAATTATTTCTGAAGCAGAGTTCAGGTTAATAAGAGTTGATCCAATGTCCGCTGGATCAAGTTCAATTTATCTTGATTATATGACCCCGCTAGTAGAAACCCAATTCGGAATGCAAGCAACTAAATTTAATCGAACGACAGGAGATGATAGCACATTTTTCGTAGATGCCTCTACTATGGGACTCTTCAAAGAGAGCAAATTGAATTATAAATTTTTAGATTCTCCTATTAATATTAACGCCATGAATATAAATTCATCTATTAATTTGGCCGGCCAAGCAGTTCTATCAGAGGGCGGACTTAATTTCACTAGTTTTACTGACGGCGATCCAAATGCTAGATGGATTATACAGCCAAAATGGGAAACACCAATTCTTAATTTTAATGATGTAAGTGCTTCAGTTAATTTAAATGAAAATTCATTAAATGCTCAAACTCCAAGAGGAATGTGGCATCAATATGGCAGAATTCCTTTTGAAGATGAAGGTATTTATCTAAAATTAGAAAATATACCAAATAATTGGAATTCTAACTTTTATGGCTTAGATAAAACACAAATTCATAATACAGGATCTTTAATTGATTTATGTGGTTTTGATGTCTCTAAAGTGAAACTAGGCAAAATTGAAAGCAAAAAGATTATTAAAGAGGCTGTTGTTGCTGTTCCTTATATTCAAAAAGCAAATAGAAAACAATTCTATTCTATCGGAGAAGATCAAGTTTTCAATGCAAAGAAGTTTATTGATATTATTAGAAAAGAAGCAATTGGCGCACCAAGAGACGGAGATCAACTACCAGAATTTTATCAAGATAAAACCACCAGTGTTATTATTGATATGGTAAGAAAGATGGATGAGTTTGTGTTTCCTCCAACGATGGATTTTGTTCATTTTCCAGAGAAAGTCAAGCCATTTGCAATGTATATCTTTGAATTTTCTCATGAACTAAACCAACAAGATCTCGCAGATATATGGCAGAATCTACCTCCAAGATTAGGCGAGAATTTTGAAGAAGCAGAAGCAACCATTTCACATCCGTTATTCTCCGATCATTTCCTTTCCTCTGTCCAAAGAGAGGAAGGACAACAAACACCGACAGGCGGAACAATTGACACCGAGATTCGTTGGATGATTTTTAAAGTTAAACAAAGAGCAGAAACTGATTATTCTTCAAAAGTTGTGTCGGGTGTAAGTAATAAAACACTAAGAAAGAAAGTTTTATTTCCTAAATCTTCACAAGAGCGTAAAGAAAACATTGATTCGCTTTTATCTTACAACTGGCCTTATGATTATTTTTCTCTTGTTGAGTTAGTCAAGTTAGATGCTGAATTTACATTTGCCGATATTGATCCAAACAATCCCGATGCGCTTGGCAGAAAAGGGAATCCTAATAAAGATAAAGCAAAGAAAACAATCCAATCTAGATTGAAACAACCTGCGCCACTGGCGCCACCGGCCTCTGAGGCCCCATCGACATTGCCACCAACAGCAAATAATTCTGAAGCGTCGCAGCCAAATCAAGGACAACCGGGTCCCGGAATGGGCATGCAAACCCAAACGGCTCGATTTAAGGCAGCCCAAATTGCTGGTGTTTTTCCAAAACCCGGCGGTAATTAGAGAAACAAGACATGACATTTTTTGATAAAAAAGAAGAAGTAATTTCAATCGAGTTGACACCATATGGCCGTCACCTGCTTTCGCTTGGAAAATTAAAGCCATCATACTATGCTTTTTTTGATGATGATGTAATTTATAATGTCGAAGCCGCCGGCTTAACGGAAACCAGCGCTGATATTAAAACAAGAATCCTTGAAGAAACACCGTACATGAAACCGACTTGTCTTTTTAGAAATGTAAACGATACAGCCGGACGATCAGAAAATTATCTATCAACGGAGGAGATTAGATATCCTTCTGCCGACAATAAGATATACTTTCTTCAAAACCCTCTTGGAACTTGTGACCATACTGCTACAGAGTCACCCGCCCTCAAAGCAACATTTATTCTTAATTCTAGTTCAGCCGGAAGCAAGTTTCAAATTAATTCAACATTTCCAGATCAACAAATACCGCAGATCGATATTGATTATGATTATACTATTGAAGTAAAGAATACAAATAAACAAGCTAATAGAGATTTTGTTACTAACGCCCCACCAGAGTTTCGTTCAAAGATATTTGATGATGGAACATATTTTGATATTCAAGATGACAATATGATCTTACAATTATTGGAAGAGAATGGTTTTGCTTTGACTGATTCGTTCGAGATCGAGGTATTTAAATTAGATGATGTTGACTCTGAAAAAATGGAACAATTAAAGTTCTCCCCAAGAGTCAGCAAAATTAAAGATGACTTTATTTTAGATGAAGTATTAGAAGACACATCTCTTACTATTAATCAAGAATATGTTGAATATTATTTCGATATTTTTGTTGACAACGAGATTTCAATTAATGATTTGTGCAAAGGAATCAAGAATCTCAAATCACAAGATATTTTCATTGACCTCGAAGTTAATTGCCCAGATGTGCTAGAAACTGGCGACGTAAATATTTATAGAACAAGAATAACTAAAGGTGATCTGGAGATTTGCGATGATTGATAGAATTATAGGAAACGGCAATTTGCCAAATGTCTATATATCTCAAATTGAGATAAAAGATTCTAATCGCATCGTTGGTCTCGAGAAGATGATAAAAATATCTTTGACCTTGGTCGTTAAAGATAAGAAGATCAACGGAAACTTTCAATGGTCGCAGAACGGTTTCATGACCGACTTTCTTTTAATCAATCTTCTTCAATCAACAAATCAGAACTTTTCGAATCAAATAACAAACGGCGACTTCACAATTCTTAAGACAGATTATAAAAACTCTGTGTTTTTTAATGAGAGCCAAGTAAAAAGAATATCAAAAAAATTAAAACAATACACTGACTCTAAAACGCAATTCTTAGGCTTGGACTCAAACGGAAATGAAATTTATGATTTTTATTATGATTTTGAAATTGATATTAAACAAAGCGCAGCGGTAAACTTAACTTACTT
>Ga0099849_1000104_pt1 | contig 33172 bp, 6 predicted proteins | sample CB_VirMetaG_4_FD_78177 | JGI IMG/M metagenome (GOLD analysis project Ga0099849, IMG submission 78177) | Freshwater to marine saline gradient viral communities from Chesapeake Bay - CB_1508_1M Viral MetaG | ecosystem: Environmental > Aquatic > Marine > Coastal | place: USA: Chesapeake Bay... | reverse complement strand
TGCTCCCGTTACACAAGGAAATTTAAAAAGTACCCTGCAAGAAATTTATAATCCTACAGACTTTTATTGGCTATCTCAGAAAGGTGATAAAGATTCTGCTTATGGATACTTGGGAGTACCTGGTAAAGCTAACACTATAGTAAGACCTTATAAAGAAGGTAAATCACCTTACTATGATGAAACAGTAGGTTATAATGTTGATGATGAAGGAAATAGAATTGTAGGAGCTTCTACAAGTTTATCCTATAAAGATAAACCTTTTAGAAAACCCAGACTTACTGTAACAGATAGTCCTGTTAATAGTCAGGGGGTATACACAGGGTTCTTAAATATGAATGAAGGAACTCCTATAAAAAAAATAGCTTTAGGTGGAGAAGATCTATCTAAATATGTTATGGCTGGTGAAGTAGAGCTTAACTTCTTTCAAGAAGACCCTGCGGCAAATGTAGTAGAAAATATATCTGAACCTGAAGTAGACCTTAATGATTGTACAGACGATGAATTAAAAACTGAAGGTAGTGAATGTTATAATAAAGCTATCGAGATGGGTCTAGATATTAATAAGTATATTGTGAATAGAGCAAGTAGTGCTAATCTAAATGCATACAAAGCTACTGGAGATTTTCTTGCAAATAAAACGATAGACATTTTCGATACAGGAGTACAAAATGCTAAGAATAAAGCAGCTAACTTTATGTCCAGTGCTTATACTGATATGGTATCAGATTCTGTTCAAACTGCAATTGATCAAGGAACTAGTGCTATTACTGGAGAGACAGCTAAAACAGAAACTAAAATGATGGAGCCTATACAACAGACAGCAGGTGCAAAAACATATAATCCTTATATGCGAAACATATCTAGTAGGGGAGGTCAGTATAGAGAAGGAGGAGTGTACGATCTTACTCCAGCTGAAATAGGTGCAATAATGGCCGCAGGTGGCTCAATAGAAATTATAGAATAAACTATGAAAGTTAGAATTAAAAGTTTAGGATTGTCAAAAGCTGCATATGGTCAGCAGGCAAATTATGGATTATCACTAAGTAGTCCTGGAAGTGCAAGTGCTATCCGTTCATCAGAGCATATGATGAAACCTGGATTAAAGCCTAAGAAAACTATTACAGGAGTAGATAGAGATAAAGCTACCTTAGAAGCTGAAGGTGGAGAAACTGTAGTTGGTCAGATATCAGGAGATGGTATTGTAGATCACATGACTATAAAAGGCCCTCGACATAGTGACGGTGGTGTACCTCTAGATTTACCTGAAGATAGTTTTATCTTTAGTGACACTAGAGCTATGAAGATAAATGACCCTAACATCTTACAGATGTTTGGTAAGAAACCTAAGAAAGGCGGATACACTCCTGCAGAGTTAGCTAAACCTTATGACATAAGTAAGTATAAAGCTATCTTAATGGATCCTGATACTGATAGATTATCTAGAAACACTGCAGAAATCATGATTAAGAATATAGTCATGAAGTTAGGAGCTTTAGCTTTAGCACAAGAAGCTAAGAAAGGATTCCCACAAGGTATTCCAGAAATAGCTAAACCTTATATGGCAGCTAATGGAATCTCTGAAGAAGATTTAATGCCTGAACTAAAAGCTCAAGCTGAACAAATGCAAGCTATGCAACAGCAACAAGCCATGCAGATGCAACAAGCTCAAGCTATGCAACAACAAGCTCCTCAAGGAATGCCACCTATGATGCCTAGTGGTCAACCCGCAGCAATGCCACAACAAGGCATGGCTCCGCCACAGCAACCTATGATGGACCCTAGACAGATGATGGCAATGCAACAAGAACAGCAAATGATGCCACCTCAGCCTCAACAAGGTATGCCTATGGCAGATTTTGGAATGCAGCAAGAGAAAGATCTACCAATTATAGATGGAGTTAGACCTTATACTTTAGAAGAGGATGATTTGCATGACAGTATAAAAGTTTATAAAGATGGACTATTTAAACAAGATAATAGAATCTTTAAAGATGTATTTCAAAGTAAAGAACCAATTGAAGATAAAGTAATAGAAGAATCAAGAGTTTCATTACCCTCTATTCCTGCAGGTTTCTCTATTGACCAAGTTAATGATTATAGAACTTACGTACAACCTATAGTAGGAAGAAGAAATAGATTTTTAAATGAAGATTTACAAGGACAGACCGATGCAGGAAAAGCTAGAATATTAAAACGATACTTAAAGCAACAAATGCATGGTGGAACACCTATGGCAGCCTATGGTATGCAACTAGGAGGATATGATATGCCTTTTATTATGGGTACTGGAGGTGTGCCTAGATATGACCATGGAGGTCCTCACCCTGAAGTTTCATATGAAGATGCTCGGGAAAAAGATCAAGCAACATATGATGCTGCTACAGAAGAAGATGGTTGGGTAGAATATACTGAGGACGGTAAAGTTTGGAAAGTAAATACTCGTACTGGTCAAAGAATTGAAAAAAGAACAATTACTCCAGAAGAAAGAGGTACAATAGCTTCTGGAAGAGGAAATTATACTATGTCTGATGTTTGTTCTTGGTTAAATGATCCTGATAGCACTTGGCATAATGCAAGTTATGAAAGTTTAGTTACTAACGGTGTAATATCAGATACTACAGCAAATCAAGAGATGTACGCGCAATGCTCTCCTGAGAGATATGAAGAAGGAAGTGCTGAAGGAATAAAACCAATAATACCAGCAGATGATGAAGAAGTAGAATATTGTTACTGTAGAGATGAAAATGGTAATGCTATTGAGGGTACTAAAATATTAAGATCTGAACTAGGTGAAGACGAAGATGGTAATCTTATTGAATGTGAAAGTATAGAATTTAAAGAAAAGTATTGTACAGAAACTTATGACGAGATTATAGAAGAAGATTTAGAAGAAGAAGAAGGTATACTACCTTTACCTTTAATGCCTATGTTTAAGTCTAGAGTCCCTGGACAAGATAAAACTCCACCACCTTTAAGAGGTAGATTAGATCTAGCTTTAGATGATTATAGAACTGCATTGCAGACAGACCAAGGAATGTTAGAAAAAAATGTTGAAGGAATTAGAAATTCTGATATGCCTTATGGTATGAAAGCTGCTGCTATAGCACAAGTTATGTCTCAAAGTAAAGGATCTGACATTGTATCTGGTGTATATAGGGACAACGTTAATAGAATGAATGATCTATATGCTAAAGAAGCTGGCTTAGAACAAGCTTATGATCAATTGAGATATCAAGGAGACTTAGCTTATGATCAAGCAGAAGGTCAAAGAAGACAACAACAGCTTGCTACAGATAATGCACAAGCACAATACACGGCTGACTATGCAAAAGATTTATGGAAAACTCAGCTTATGGCAGGAGCTATTGGTACAGAAAACTATGACTGGAGATCTAGATATAGACCAAGTAACAGACGATTTGATCCTGCTGTAGGAACCATGAGTTATACTGATTATAAAGCATCATACTGTGAAGGTAAAACAGAAGCAGAGTGTAGAGCAGCTTTTCAAGCTGAGATGTCTGGTGGAGATCCTAATGTAGCAAAATATGGTAAAGCAGTTACTCCATATGTGATGGCTTCATCTGTTTATCCATTCTTAATTTAAACTTTTAAGATTTAATAAACTTTTAAAATTTTAATATATTTAAAAATTAATAATAAAACACAGTAATGGCAAAGTATCCTCAAGGTATAACCAGTTTCATTCCAACATATCAACCATTTGATATTGATTGGAATATATTGTGGAAAAACAACCAGCTGAAACAAACTAAATATGATAAGAACTGGCAACAGCTTAACAATATTTATAGTAGGTTATATAATGCTCAAGTATCTAATCCAGAGAGTATTAAAAGAAAAAATCAATTGTTAGATGAAATTGATTTCAATGTAAGAAGAATAGCAGGATTAGACTTATCATTACAATCAAATGTAACTCAGGCTAAACAAATCTTTAAACCTTTCTATCAAGATAGAAACCTTATAGCAGACATGGTACGTACTAAAGAATATAACAATTCTATTAGTCAAGCTCAAAAGTTTAGAACTTCTACAAAGAAAGAAGAAAGAGATATGTACTGGGATGGTGGAATAGAATATCTGCAGAATAGAATGGAGGAATTCAAAGCACTTCCTTATAATGAGTTATCAAGTTATGGTCAGTTTAGTTACATTCCTTATGCAGATGGAGATGAAGAGATGCAAAAGATTGCTAAGGAAATGGGTAACATAAAAGTAATGCAAAGAAATGGTAATTACTGGGTTACTAGACAAAACGGAGAGTTGCTAAGAGTTCCTTTACAAAATAGATTTCAGCAAGCTCTAGGGAATGATCCTGCATTAAAAGATAGATATAAGGTAGAAGCTTATAATCAAAGAAAGAGAGCTATAAGACAAAATATGTCACAAGGTATGGATGAAAACCAAGCCGAGATGAAATATTTAAATGAGAACTATGCTGAGTTATTACAGTATCAAACAGATCAGTATGATAAGATTAAAACTGAGAAAAAGTCTGTTCAAACTAAAGTATACGACTTAGAAGAAAAACTTAAGAATAATCCAAGTGCTCAAACACAAGGGTTGTTAGATCAGTATAAAGAAAACTTATCTATCCTAGAAGCTTTAGAAAAAAACACTGAAGCAGAACTAGAGTTACTTCAAGGTAATCTTAAAAAGACAGCGACTGGTACTAGTGGTTCTGCTATAGATCCAGATGATATGGAAGCAATCAGATATGGTGTAGATGCAAATGAATCTAGAAGATTGTTTAATAATGCTATAATGAACACAGCTAGAGATATGTCTATGAGAAATTATGAAGAGACATATAAAGCTGATGATTTTGCAAAGATAGATTATTCAAATGCAAAAGGTATAGCTGCATATCAGACAAAACTTTATTTAAAAGCTGCAGCAGATTCAGGTTACTTCCCAATGCTTATTAAAGACAAGCAAGGTAATCCTCAATACCAAGAGTGGGCAGATAAAAATAAAGAGAAGAGAGAAGCAGCAGAAAAAAAGAAAGCAGAAGCACAATTAAAAGAAGACTTAAAGAATAACGTAAAAATAAAAGTAACAGATGAAAAAACAGGTGAACAAAAGATAATAGATAATCCTAAGTTAACTGAAATGCAGCAATTGCCTGTATTAGGAAGAACTAAAGGTTCACCTTTTGAAAACCTTCTTCAGCAACAACAAAAATGGGTTGATCAAGCAATTGAAGCTCCAGCTAATGACTTAGTTAAAAATTTAAAAAACTGGTATGATAAAGGTTTGTTAACTGCTGATGAATTAAATTATATTCTTGGGGCAGATCGTAATAACAGATTGCAACAACAGTATGCGGGACAGATAAATGCAGATAGACAAACTGGAGTTATAGATGCTCAAACTGCACAAGCACGAATGATGTTAATGCCTTATCCTGAAAAAGAGCTAGCTCAAGAAGGAGACTTTGTATTAAAAACTGCAGAAGAAAAAGATGCCATAGTAAGATCAAGACTTGCTAGCTTATCTAACAGTATAGTAAAAAATCCTAACATATCCTCAGTAGAATATGTACTAGGTCGATATAATGCTTGGACTCAATCTAATAGTGGTCTTGCTGGAGTAGATGAGCAAGTTAAACTTACACCTAGCATACAAGACCTTACAAGCCTTATGCAAGACGCTAATAGTCTTAACCGTAGTATTGTAGAGAAAAGGGATGAAAGAGCTAATGCTGTTATAATTAAACTATCAAAAGATGTAGGTGCTCCAGATGATGGAGTTGGTAGATGGTGGGCTCCGTTTATGTTTGTAGAAACTCCTGAAGGAAAAAGGATGGCAACATATCAAGAGTTTGAAAATCAAACAGCTGCATTTATGAATTCCGTTAATGATGGTTCTTGGGATCAACTTAGTTCTCAACGTTGGACTTTAGAAGGAGCAATAAATGCTTCACTTAAAGCAGGTGCTTTAGGGGCAGGAATAGGTTCTCCTGTTTTTGGGCTAGGAGCTGTTCCTGGATTTTTTGGAGGTGCTGTATCAGGCTTTACGGGATATACTTTAACGCAAGGGGGTCAAGATGCATATAATGCTATATTTGGAACTGATAATGAAGATAAGTATATACCTGGTATGCAATCAGTTGCAAACAAAGAAGAATGGTATGAGTTCTTTAATATTGCTGCAGGAAATAGTATGAGAGAAGAATATGATGATATGTCAAATCTTATAATGCAGTATGATGAAGAACAATCAATACCAGTAATGCCTCCAGGTATGAATTTTATTGTTGATGAATCTGCTAAAACTTCAGGTAAAGGAGATTTTACTACAGGTGCTAACTCAATAACTATAACTCCAAATGCTACTAACACTGGACTTTATAGTCAGTACTTGCAAAACGTTAGACCTTTAATTCAAGCTACTTCAGCTCGCTTAGATGATACTAAATCTGAAACTCCTATTAGTGTTTTAGGTGTAACAAATCTTGACTATGAAACAACTGAAGATGAGTTTGACAAAGATAAATTAACCGAGTTAACTAAAATTATATTAGATGATGCAGCAGAAGTTGGTTTAGATAAAGAAAGTCCTTTAAAACAACTTACTGTAGGTATCTCAGCTATATCTAATGATAACTTTGACAAATCTGCATTATTATTAATGCCTGATGAAGAGTATTTAGATAAAGTATTAAAAATGGTTTATCCCGATACTAATCAAGCTGATGATCGAGCAAAACTTAAAACTGCTATTTTAGATGATACTCAAACTTTAGCTATTGAAGTTCCTTCTAGCTTAGTGGTAGATCAGCCTATGTATAAAAAAACATTTTTAAGTTCTGCTGAACAAAATCTTATAGAGCAAAAAATGACAACATATCCTTATGCTGCTGATCCTAGATACTCTGTTACATTTTCAATAGAAGGCGATAAAGCTGGAAGTGCTATGAAAGTTTATTATCAGTATCCTATATATTTGCCTAATACAGGTGTTTATGAAATGCAAATTTCTTCACCTACAGAAGCTATAATAGGTAACAAACAAGTTGAAAAAATAAGAGAAAACTTTTTTAATGTTATGGTTCCAGAGAACGAGAGTCGCAATTTAAAAAATTATCAAAGTAGTAAACCAGCAGATGGAAAACAATGATCTAAATCAAAATATAGAAAATAGTTTAAATATAGATAAGAGTTTAAATTTAGATCAATTAAACTCTAATTTAGATAGAACTGTAAACGAAGTCTATAACAATAGTGAGGCTGATGCTGAATACGTTAGTGTAGGTAATCATAATCAAAATAATTTTGTTATAGAAAACTTGGTAACAGGAAATCCAGGTCAAGTGCCTACTGTAGATCCCTCAATGATTCCTAAAGGTGATCCAATAGATCTTACAGATCAAGAAAAAAAGGATAGAGACTTTCAATATAAGGCAGCAGTTAATAATTATTTTTCTACTGCTCAGTATTCTTTTCATGATCCGACTCAGTATGCTCAACACTTTAAGTATAACTCAGGTGAGCTATCAAGTCAGTTTTATGATAGATATGTAAACAGATGGGACAGTACAGCATATAATATTGACTTCCATCCCATGAAGAATAATGAAGCTAACTTAAATACTCATAGTAGTTGGTTTGAAGATTTTACTTATGCATTAGGTGGTGCAGGTCAATTAGCTCTTGCTGGATTTGCAGGTACATTTGAAAGCTTAGGTAGAATTATAGGAGAAGGTGATTTTACTAGTGATGATCCATATATATCTAGAACTTTTAGCACGGTTACTGCTGAAAATTACAGTAGTAAAAATAACATAGGTTCATTTATAAATAACCTTACAATGAACTTTGGATATACCCTGGGTATATTTGGAAGTATAGCTTTAGAAAATGGTTTTGGTGCACTTGGTGCAGTACAGAGACTTGGCAAGTTTAGTCAAGCAATGAAAGCTTATAATGCTATGAAAGCTGTACGTGGAGCAAGAACTATAGATACCGCTGTAGATGGTGCTAAAGTTTATAGTGACAACCTTAAGTTTTTAAATAAACTAGAAAATGCAAGAAAGTATTTTCAAGGTTGGAATATGCAAAGACTTAGTGAAAGTACAATAGGTAGAGCAGTAAACCCTCTTAGTAATGTTACTAGAAACTATTATAATATTATAAATGCTGGAGATGATATTGCTGGATTAGCAGCTACATCAAGAGGCTTCGGTGCATTTTATAGAGATTTAAGAAACATAAACTTAGCAGTAGCAGAAGCTAGATTAGAGGCAGGTATAAATAAGAGAGATAGTTTTAATAAAGCCTATGGTCAGTTTTACATAGATCACGGTAGACTTCCTAATATGGAAGAAATGAATAGTATGGTTTCTACCGCTAACGCAATTAGTTGGGAAACATCTCTGATGAATACAGGAATCATTTATGTAACTAATAAGTTAGCCTTTGATAATATATTAAATCCAAGAAGACTAAATAATATTTTCAATGCTAAGATAAGAGACATAACTAGAATAGGTGATGGTCAGTTTGGGGAGGTTGGTAAGATTGTAATGGAAAAAGGTACTGGAGCTGTATTTAAAGAAAGAGGTTTCAGAACATGGTTACAAGGATGGAAGACAGATCCGCTAGCTAAATCTTTATCAGGAACAATCTCATACTTTAAAGTAAACGTATTAGAAGGTGTCCAAGAATCTTTACAGGAAGTAATTGCTCAAGCAACTAGAGAACATTATGAAAAACTATATTACTCTCAACCAGTAAGAAATGGTTTAATTAATAAAGCTTTAATAGGAGAAGGTAGTACTCCTATGAGTACATATGGTAGAAAGTTTCTTGATCAGTTTAGCGCTGAAGGTGGATCTATATTTGCATCAGGATTCTTTATGGGATTTTTATCAAGAGGTTTAGCTTCAGGTATTAATGCTATAAGAACTCGTTCTGCAAAAATATATGACCCTGCAGGATATAAAGATTATGTTGATACCAAAACTGAAATAGCTGAAAATCTTGCAGAAAGAATTAACAAGATAGGGTTAAAGGAGTTTGTAGATAGTGGATACTTTAATGCAGCTGTACAAGGAAACACAGCCTTTGTCCAGAACAACGGTGACATAAAAGAAGGTAAAGATGCTGAAGTTCAAGCTATGCTAGAGCATGTATTCTTTCTTAAAGATAATGGTATCTTAGATATGTACATAGAAAACTTTTCTAGTTACCAAGATTTATCTACTGAAGAATTCATGGAAGCTTTTCCTAAGATTGACAAAGCAGATATACAAAAGTATAAAGGTAAGATACCCGCTATCATTGAAAGAATGAGAGGGGTAAGTAAAAAGATTGACAAGTTTGATCAAAAATATAAAGCACCAATTGATATAACTCAGTGGGAGTCTTGGATGTTTGATTATGAACAGGCTGTACTTATGGACTGGTCTTTTAGAGAAGCTAAGAAACAAGCAGTTTTCTATGAGCAGTCTTATGAAGATGTAAACAACAGAATGATTTCTATAATGAATAGTCATTATAGTGAAAGATCTGCTAATGGTTTATCTAAGTCTGACTCTGATCTTATTCTTACTATAAAAGATAAGGCTGGTATGAAGTCTGAGATATCCAGACTTGAGAATGAAGTTAATCAAATTACTAAAGTAGATACTCCTGAAGCTAGAGAGTCTGCAAGAGCTAAACAAGAAAGACTTGAGGAGCTACGATCTTATTATGAGCAATGGGAAAAATTTGATCAGTACTTTCATAGAAAAAGATATAAGCAAGCTATACGTCAAAATATAAGACAAGGTGAAATAACCATTGATGTAGAGAAAGCTGATAAAAAAGATTATAGTAAAGAGTATAGTGAACAAGAAATAAAAATAGCTGAAAAGATTTCTGCAAACTTTATCGGTCCAGTATCTTTTGACCCTAAGTCTTTAAGTAAAGAAGACTCGGAGTACTATGAACAAAATAAAGATAAGATACTAGAGCTTGCATACAGAATGGCAGATGATGTATTAGTTCAAGCAGAAGATGCTGTACTTGATCAAGAGTTAGGTAAGATGACAGCTAAGAAAGAGAATGAATTAGTTCTAGATCTTAGAAAAGCTTACAAAAGATTAATAAGTTATCTAGGTGGTTCTGACTTTGTTTTTGATGAGAATGTAGAAAAAGGTTTTGAATATGTTTTAGACTTTTATAAACTCTCTGATGAGAGCAGAGATTTAGTTCCTCTTATAAACTTTCTAAATGATCCAGCTGGTTTCATGCAAGTGTATGAAGCTAACATGGAATGGATGAGAAGTCTTTATGAGCAGAAAGGTGAATATGTTAATGAGATAATTAAACAAGAGTTTAAAGACATAGAATCTAATGGTCTATTAAATTACTTAGCAGATCAAGGTATATTTATTTCTAATGCTGACTTTATACTATTAAGAGACCACGGTTACTATCCTACAGAATTCTTTGATACTAAGAATCAAGTAAATGTTACTGAGGATAGCCCTATGTATGACACATATAAATCCAAGATTGATTTGTATTATCAACTTCAAGTATTAAATGAGACCTTATTAGAAGGTGGAAAGTTCCGTGAATACACTGCAAGAAAACAGAAGGCTCAACAACAAAGAGATATTCAGATAGCAAAAGAGAAAGAACAGTTTAAAGAAAAGTATGGAATAACTGTAGAGGAGTTTGAAAAACAGAAAACTAAAACTGTAGCCTCTGATGCTGAATTAGAAAGACAAGTAAAAGCATATAAGTCTATAAAATCTAAGATGGCTAAGGCCACTGATCCTGCAGAAGTATCTGACTTATTAAATGAGATAGGTCTTGAAAAAGAACAGCTTGATGCTGTCTTAGAACAATTTGATACTAGTGCTGAAAAAGATATACAAAAGAAAATAAAGGCTAAAGAGAAAAAAGTAAATACAGATAAGAATCTATCTAAAGAAGAGCGTGCTACAATAAAAAGAAACACAGCTGTCCAAATGGTAGCGGCTGAAACTATTCTTGACGGTCTTATAGAAAATGCTGAGCAAGAACTTACTGAAGTTACAGTATCAGAATTTGATCAGTCTCCAGAAGGTAAAGCTTATACAGCTGCTGTTAAAAAAATAGAAGATGAGTATCAAAAGATTATAGATAAAATTGAATCTGAGTATACTGATGAGGAAAAGAAGCCACCTGTTAAGAAAGAAAAAACTGATGATACTAAAGAAGAGAAAGAAAAAGTTAAGCGGCAACCTATTAGTACAGGATCAGTTGTAGTAAAATTTGAAGACTATGATGAAGAGCTTCAACAGGAGCTTACTACTGCATTTGAAAAGTATCTAACCGATGAGTTAAGCAAACCCGCTGATTTAAGAAGTATAAACGAAAAAGAATTTTTACTTATTAGAGGTAACTGGTTAACTACAGCACCAGCTAAACTTATTATAGATAAGTACAATCAGAAGAAGCTTGCATCTATTCCTAAGACAATAGATGAGGTAGAAGTTCCTACGCTTAAAACTTTAAATATACCGCAACCATTAAATGATTATACTTTATTCCAAGTTGCTCAAGTTATAAAAGCGCTTGAACAGCAAAGAAATGAAAAACTTACCGATGAAGAAAGAGCAGACTTAGAGTCTGATATTAAAAGCTTAACTAAATATTTAAATGAAAGAAGGAATCTTTCTATACCAGAAAGTTCTGCACAAAAAGGTTGGCTGTTGTTTGAGGAAATGATCCTTAAAAAACAAAATGAAATTGAACCAATTCTTGATGAAGATACTGGTACAGTAATAGGCTATAAGTTTAAAGGTGCTAAAGCTACAGATCCTGCACCCACAAGAGTCACTCAGTATGCTACTGAGTTAAAAGATAAAATGTTAAACTTACCTCCTTGGTCTTACAATGCTGTAAAAGAAGAGTACTTATATACAAATCCAAAAACAGGCAAGACTGAAAAACGAAGAGGCTCTCTTTTAAATTTATTTGATTCTCTTGACAATGCTGAAGACTTTATGGCTGCATTAAGAAGAGAAGTCTTACAAGGTAAGTTTGAGGTACTTAACGATACTAGCAAGTTAAATTTATTAGAAGATTCTTTAAAGAAAGATTATTCTATACCAAATCTTCAAAAGACAGTTAATAGATTAGCATTTGTTGAATCTACTGTAGTTGGTAATACAATAGATGAATTAGCTAGGGCAGCGCTTACACTTGATACTAAAACAAATACATATGTAAAACCACCTAAACCTGATAACATGAGCGATGAAGCTTATGAGCAATTAACAGGAGATAAAGGTATACTTACAGAGTTGCTTGATTGGGCAATAAGTGGTAAATATATTTTCTATACAGGAGATGCAAGAGTATTTGATAAGACTGCTTTGAATGGTGTAGGTATTGCAGGTACTATGGATATACTTGCATTCAATACAACTACTGGAGAGTTTCATATTATAGACATTAAAACTTCTAAATCATTTGAAAATATGTCAGAAGGTAAAATCCTTCAGTATAGAGCACAACAATCTATATACAGAAACTTAGTTCATAATATGACAGGTCAGTTGCCAACTAAGTTATCTCTTCTTCTTATTGAAGCAGACTATGATATGGCAGGTAATATTAAATCTGTTAAAAGAGGTGGCGCTAGTTATAACAAAGCTACAATTGATAAACTTACTAAAGAAAAGCAAAAACTTGAAAAGAAAAAAGCAGCTACTGACGATATTAAAAAGATTGAAAATCAAATAAAATCAATTAAAAATAATCCTGTTGTAGATATTGAATATGTACAAGAGGTAGGTTTGGATGTGCCATTAGTTAAACCTACTAACATACCTTCTAACTTAACCTTTGAACCACAAAGTGGGAATACAAGTAAAACTTATAATCCATATATTACCGCAGAGGTACAGGTCACATTTGGTCAGTCACCTAGCTTACAAGAATTAAATAAGATTCTAAATAAGATGGATGAAGCTAAGTCTGTTGATGAACTAGATACTTTACAATTTGAAATACTACAACTAGGTCAGAAGTATCCTGCACTTGGTGCTAACATAAGTCAAGTAGCTAATAAAGCTTATCAAGATAAGATTTATGCTTTAAATAATAAACTAGATAAAAAGAGTATTTCCAAAGGAAATTATGTAATTTTAAATCAAGGTCTTGATCAATTATTTAACAATGATGTAGGACCAAATTATATATATGTTATAGATAGTGTAAAAGGTGATGAAGTTAAGGTGAAGCAAATTGGTCATACAAGAAATCAATCTCAAACCTTTAGTATTTCAGGACTTCAAAAAGCATTTAAGCCTGTGACTAGTACTCAGGCAGAAGAACAGATTCAAATTACTCAAGAAGAAAAAAGCTTAGCAAAACAGAGCAAGGAGAATCAGAAAAAATTTAATGAACAAAGTACAGTTCCTAAATCAGAAGATGTTGACACAGATAATGAGGCAAATATCTTTGGTGAAGAACCAGAAGATTGTTAAACTAGATAGTAATGGCTTGTAATTTAAAAGATAAAAGTTTAAAAGAACTTAATACCTACACTCAAGTACAGATAATAAAAGCTGTAGATGGTAAGATAACCTTGGATAAACAAGGAATGGATGAGGCTGTCCAAAAATTTTATGATCTTCTTAATAGTAAAAAGGATTTTAGCGATAAGTATAAATTACAATTTATTCAGGCTTTTCCTGAACAGATGTATCATATCATTACAAAAGATACAGAGAATGGTTATTTGACTAAGCTTGTAACATTAGATACTCCTGTAGATTTAACCTACATGGTTCAATTAAATAATTTATTTGAGGACTTAGATGAAGTAAAGAAGTTTGTAACTAAAGCAGCTCCTTCTTTAGATACTATTAAAAAAGAAATCAAAAAGAAAAATGAATCGCGTAACAATGTTATTATAGGTGACATACCACAGAAGCTTATCTCTGCAGTAATGACTAACAATAAGGCACGTCCTGCTTATCCAAATGTTACTACAGGTCAGATGGCTTATGAGGAAAATCCTGATAAAGTCTCAGCTGCAGATAGAGATGTTATAGATCCTGAGAAGGCCGTATCTTATCAAGTAATAAAGACCCTTATATGGTTTGCAAGAAATAATCCATCACAAGAACCTGTTGCAAAGTTACCAGATGGAACTGAAGTGGCCATAAAACTTCTTGCTAAAAGTATCAAGAACGTAAATAAATCTTTGTTAACTAACGTAGATAAAGCAAGGTTAAAAAATCTTACAGGCTTTGACATTATAGTCGCTTTTGTAGCAGATCAAAATGGAAATATTTTAAAGTTTGATTCAGAGGGTAATATATCTGATAAAGGTAAACCTGTTTATCAATACATCAGACCTGTTATAGAAAGGAACGGTAAACTATTTTTAGGTAACACTGCTAATAAATTATATACATTAGTTAATTCTGAAGACTTAGCTAAACAAGAGTTAACAAGAATGTTAAACTCAGGTGTAGAACTTACCAGTGCAGAAAAGAAAAGAGTAAGAAACAAAATTAAAACTCAACAAGAATCATTACTAAATGGTCTCAATAGATTAACTAAAGTTTTAAAGAGTGATCAACCATTGTTAGATGCTCAAAAAACATTTTCATTAGAAAAATTATCTGATCCTAAAAGTTCTTTTGGTGAACAAAGAATGATTTTTAAGGCATCTATTAAAGGTATATTGCAAGATGTAGATAGTGGCAAATCTGAAATAAAGTTAGATGTTATTTCAGAAGAACAATTAAAAAACATTGCAAAAAATCAAGAGGAGCAAGACGAAGTTAAAGGTGTTACAGCTTATGTTCTTCATGTTGACGGGACAATTATTGGTATAGTAAATGTTAATAAGAATGGTTATATCACTAACTCTCAAATACATCCTGATGCAAGACAAAGAGGTTTAGGTAGTAGATTATATAATCAAGTAAATCAAATAATGCAGAAGTCTGATAACATACTTCTTAAATCTGATGGCCGAGTGAGTCCTGATGCGCTAGCTTTATGGCAAAGTCTTACTGCAAAAGGTTTAGCTGTTTTGGTTAATGAAGAGGCTGGTATATTTGCAATGCGTTCTGAGAGACTTGATCAAACTAAAGGTATTCTTTTACCGATTACAGGAGGTAGTTATGGTATTACTCAAACTAAAGTAGTTCCTTTAATTGATACTGAATTTGCTGATGAACTTGATATGATTGTTATAGAATCAGATTTAGATGTTACTGATAGTAATTCGGGTTATGTATACTTTCCTGTCTCTAGACAGAAAGCAGGCATTATAGTAGAAGACAGAATATATCTTCAAAGAATGGATATGCCTGCAAGTGTTGCTGATAAGGTGGCAAAGATACTTACTACTAAGTTAAAATTTAACAATGAAGAGTTGTCTCCTCAACAGAGGTTAAATTACTATAATACTTTCTTATCTAATAGCACTTCTAAAAATGGCATTCAAGTTACTGTAGTAGAACTGGGTGGTATAAATCAACTCCAGGTAGTTTTAGCTAAAGATATAGTAAACAAATCTGGTAAGACAGAAAGAAAATACGGAAAGCCTTTGAATCTTGATGATCCAAAAGTAGTAGATATTATCAGTAGGCATTTACAATCTTACGTTAAAGGTCAGTATCCTGCAAACATGTCATATCAAAATCAATTTGCTGAAAACGGAATCATAAATAAAGATGCTACTTTTGATGATTTTGAATTTACAACTAATGCTAGAGGTAATGATGTTATAGTAGCAAAGACTAAAAACTATTTTGACTTTATAACTCAAAATGCTAAGGTAGACTTTGCTGCAGAAAAAGATAATTACTTTGCAGGTGTTAATGCATATCTTGAATTTGCAATTCCTGAAGAGTTTGTAACTCCTGAAGAAGAAGTATTAGAACTAGGTTTCATTGGTGTCCAAGAGGAGCAGCAGACTGAGTCTAATACAAAGAAACTTTTAAAAGAACCTTCTAAGAGAACATTTATAACAACAAAGCTTCCTTCTAGAAAGGCAATGCTTACTAGAAACATTAATAATTCTACTTTAACTTTTGGAATTGGTACAGACTTTACAACAGAAGATCTTAATCACGTAAGAGATAAAGCTAAGAACTGGGAAGTTTTAAAACTTTCTGCTCAGAAAGGAAGAAAGTCTCTCAATATTGATAAAGCATTTGAAGAAAGATTAGTTAATAATTTAAATTCTTATGGAGAAAATATAGTTCTTAATATAGTAGGTAACCATATGGGTGACCTAAATGCAGCAGGTTGGACTCAAGAACAAATAAACAAATTAGTTTATAATACATTAAGTAAACTAAATAAGAAAGCTTCTATACAAAAGATAATTGTAGAAGGTGATAGTGGTGTGGGTCTTGCAGTTGGTAAAGCTGCTATACGTATAGGTATACCCGTAGAGATCTTTTCAGATAAAATTAATTCTATTAGAGTTGAGAACAACTATAATAAAAGAGGTTATACTATTCAGAAGGCAAAACCTTTTGATTACATCTCTAGAATATTTGGAAAGAAGTGGGCTGCTGACTTTTTTAAGAATAAGAAAAAGCCTAAAGAACAATTAAAACCAAAAGAACTTACTGACTCTGTAGATGATACTACTACTACTAAAGGTCAAGAGGAAACAAAAGAAGAAGAAACAAAACAAAAACCTAAGAAAAACAATATAGATGATCTATTAGGTGATTCTAGCGGTTTTAGTGTTGGTATTGAAAGATCAAAAGATGAAGTTTCTAAAACATCTGCATTCTTAGATAAAATATTTACATCTAAATCTGCTAGAACTAAGGCGGAGACTTGGTGGAAAAACTCACCTTTAAATAATATTGTAGGGTTTGCGAGAATGACAGCTGTAGTAAACTCTGATGCATATGGATTATTCTATAATAAAGCTTATGCTTTAAAATATGGTATGGAGTATGATCCTAGTAAAGAAGGTATGGCTGTTATATACGGAGATGCTCTTAGTATAGATATGTATCATGAGGCTTATCACGTATTTAGTCAATTGGTACTTACACCTGAACAGAGAGAGACTCTTTATAATGCAGTTAGAAGTATTCCAAAATATACAAACTTTGATAATACTAGTATAGAAGAAGTATTATCTGAAGATTTTAGATCTTATGGTAGAAGTCAAAGTACTAAGCTTGGCCGTGCAGTAGCTAAAATTTTTAAAGTACTCAGAGAAATCTTAAATGCTATTTTAGAAATAACTTTTGCACCAGGTGTTAATGTAAGAAGAGTTCAAGATATTCCTATGGTCAGGGAAATTTTTGATAACTTATATACAGGTAATATAACAGTTGAAGTTGCAGATAGTGTTAACACTGTCAATCCTCTTATATTTAAAAGAGCAAAACAAGTTAAGCCAGTAAATAAAAAGTCAAACAAAAAAGATGTTGAATTTACAGTAGATGAATCTGCAAAGGCTGTAGATATTATGGACACTATAATGGCATTAACATTCCAAGACTTTAATGCTAACTATAAAACTAGCAGTGGCGCAATTAAGATTCTAGGTAACGAGCAGCAAAAAATTATATTGTATAAAAATATCAAAGCTAAGTTAGAAGTTAATAAGTCTAACCTTGAGCAAGATGCTTTAGATGCAAGAGAGAATGGTGATGTTATACTTGCAAACAATGTTGAACAAAGAGTAGCTTTACTTGATAAGATGATAGATAACTATGGTAACATAGAAATGTCTTTAATGCGAGATCAGAAGGTTGGTATGGTGGCGTTCCATCTAGAAAGATCTAGATTTTCTATATTAAAGAAACAATATCTGCAAGACATTGATGATGCATCAGCTGTTCCCTTGTTTACTACTAAAGAGGGTAATGCCATTTCTGCTAAAGAATTAACTAGTGAAGAAACTATGTTGTTCTTAACAGGCATCTTTAAACAAGAAAGGGACGACCAAGGTAATATTGTAAGAAAACGTGATGAGTATGGTCTACCTGAATTAGAAAACTCAGATATAGTTTGGAATAAACTTGCTAGAGTTTTACAAGGTTCATTTGATCCTTTGGATATATATAACAGATTAGTACAAGAACAAGAAAACTATCCTGAGTTTGTTGAGATATTAAATATGCTTCCTGACCCATCTCAAGATTATAAATACCGTGTTGAGTTCCAAAGTGAAACTAAATTTTGGCAGGACTTTAAAAAACCTCAGATACCATATATTCAACTTACTGTAAATAAAACTATTGAGCAGAAAAGAGAGGTTAAGGATGGTGTAATCACTCCTGAAAAAGCTAGGTATGAGTCTAGAGTATCAAGAGCAAACTTTAACTTATACAAGATTCTATCTGATTGGAGTAGAAATTTTGCTGTTGCAAGTACAACTGTCAATAAATATATACGTAAAGATAAAACGTTTGATATAACTAATATATTAGAACTAGATAAAGTTGTAAAAGCTTTTTCTTCTAATGGTAAACTTATACCTGGTAAAGCTGTAGAGTTTTTAAAAGCATTAGGTATAGAACTTGACATGTCAAGTTATGAGATATTTAAAATAACTTCAGAGAAAGATAAGTTTGTAAAGTCTGCTGGTGTTGGATATATATTTGGTGTAGTAAAGATGGCTCATAGAGCTGCCAATTCAAATAACCCTCAATTACAAGCAGCTGCAACTACTTTTGCAAAGAACCCTTTATATTATCTGCAAAACGGCTTGCCTGAAATTATTGAAAAAGAATATAATAATGGTAGACAAACTTCAGTAAAAGGTAGATTAGAGTTCTTAGCTACAATTCAGAACAGATTCTCTGATGGATTTTCAAACTACAGCGTACTATCTCCTGAAAAGAATAAAGTATGGGAACACTTTGTAGACAATACTGTAACGAGAATAGTTACTTCATTAAACCATGCAAAAAGTTGGCAAGAGCTTACTAACCAAGGAGCTGATCCTCAAGTGTTAGAACAAGCTGATCCTAATGGAAAGTTCTTACACATGAGATGGCTGTCTACTGCAATCAATAGTCAATCTAAATATTCTGTACTATTAAATGCTATGTTTGACTTAGATCCTAATAGTGAAACATATGGACAGAAGAGACCTGGATTTGAAATACAACTTAAGAATATAGGTGGTACACAACTTAATGTTGTTGACTCAGCAGAATTTACAGGAGTAAGTACAGCTAATGCGGATGTAACAACTAAGTTCTTACAAGAAATGCATACCCTATTAGAAGAAGGTGTTCAAGAATTCATGAGACATGCTTCTAAAAGTACATCTCTTGCACTTACATTTAAAGGCGCTCAGATACCAGGGTATGGTAAAAATACTAATACATCTTTGTATATAGATATCCAAGAGTTTAATCCAAAGAATTTATCTGGGTCTGACACTGCAGGACAGAATAAAGGATTTAATATTGTACTTGGGTATTTATCAGGTGAAGCAAAAAGGATTGCTGTCTACAGAGAAAACAATTTAAATATACCTGGTTATAATAAGTCTGCTGTAAGAAAAGGTACAGGAGAAAAAGTACAAGCAGGTGAAGCATTTACAATCTTTGATGATGTACTAAGTGATGGTACTATAGATGAAACTCGTAATGTTCAAAAAGCTTTATATGCTATTATAGATAAGTTTCAGAAAGAACTTGCAAATGATGAGTTCACTCTTCAGGATCTGATAAATGAAAATGATGAACTACGACTTCTAGTTAAAACAGATGTGTTAGATTATTTTGAGTTACAATCTGAAGCAAACTTAGATACTCTTGAAGAGAATAGATATGTTGATCCTGTTTTACAAGAGTTATCACAAGATGTAGATTTGAGTAGAGCCCAAAGAGACAAGATGCTTATTGATGCATTTACTTGGAACTCATGGATACATAACTTTGAGACGCTTATTCTAGCTTACGGAGATGCTGTACAATACAATCATGCTAAAGAAGAATTTCATAAACGTAATGCAGGTCTGGCATCAGGTGGTAGAAGTATAAGATCAGACATACGTGCTAGAAAATATATCAATAGTGACTTATTTAAACCACTATGGGCAGAAAGTCAAACTGATAAAAACTATAAGATCAGACCATATGATGGTACTTTCAGAGCAGGTATAATGGCTGAGTATGAAATAAAAGAATCAGTATATTATAATGAGTACTATGACAAGCATGTAGAAAAATACACTCAAAGATTTATGGATGCTGGTCTTAGTAAAAATCAAGCAAAGAAAAAAGCTAAAGAATTTGCAACTAAAGTTTTAGATGCATACAAAGGTATGGAACTTGCTGATGGTCAGGGTTATATTAGTTTTGAAGCATATAGAATGTTTAAAGATCTTGAAGGTGACTGGTCTGTTGCACAAGAAAATCTTTATAAAAGAATAGCTGCAGGTATGATAGTAGATATAGCTGATATACAAGAATTCTTTCCTCCATTAAAATATCAGTACTTTGGAAATATACAAAGTGATGTATTACCTGTCCAATCATTTCATAAGTTTTCATTAGCCCCATTGATTCCTACAGTTATTGATGGTACACATTTGGAACAACTTCATGACAAGATGATGAGAGAGCAGATTGACTATGTTACATTCCAAACTGGATCTAAAATTAGTCAGACTGCTAATGCTGATAAAGTTGTAAATGAAGATGGATCAATTAATGATTCTGTAAAGTTTACTCCTAATGTAATATTTGCAGAGTTCCTCAAGAATCAGACAGCTGTACCTACTAAGTATAAGAATGTATCTATATTCTCTACTCAGTTAAGAAAGCTTGTCCTTGAAGGACTATATGAAAATGGAAAGATTGCTACAAAAGATGAAGCAGAAATTAAGGATGCATTAGTAAGAAGATACATTGATGGTGTATCTAACTATACCCGTCTTGTGACACTTAAGTTACTGGATGATATTGGATTTAGTTTAAATGAAGATGGTACTGTCTCTGCTAACTCTAAAGAGAGTATGACTAAGCTTGCTCAACTTATTAGAGATAATTTAACTGAGGAAGATGTATTAAGTGATCAGCTTATAGATATAGTAGATGTCACTGACAGTGGAGATTTACAATTTGATTTGTCTTTCCATCCTGAGTCTAACAAGATAGAAAAAGTTCTTCTGTCTGTTATAAACAAAACTATAATTAAGCAGAAAGTAAAAGGTGAGGCCTTAGTACAAAAGTCCTCTGCAATGTATGACGGAATATTTGGTAAGACTAACTTCCGAAAAGGTACTGATGAAGAAATTAAAAAGTATGTAGGTTCTAACTTCTTGCCATCATACCATGTAAAAGAAGATGGTAACACTGCTGCTATGAAGGTTATGATATCACTCCAGGGTGACTATGAGAATCTTTTGAATCTTGAATACAAAGGAGAGATTATTGATACTGGAAATATAGAAGAGTCATTAAAGAGACTTAATGAAGCTATCAAAGATGATGAGTGGTTAGATGCTAATGACGGTGCTAACAGAAAGGCCATTACAATGGTTGGTGTAAGAATACCAGTTCAGGGTCTTAACTCTATAGAGTTTATGGAAATAATGCATTTCTTGCCACCTCAAGCGGGTAATATTATTATACCTCCTGCAGAGATTGTTGCTAAGTCTGGGGCTGACTTTGATATTGATAAGCTATCTATATTTATGAAGCATATTGAATCAGATGGGTTAGTTCAAGCTAAAGCTATGCTTGATGATTCTCAGTTCTTTGAGATGTTAAAGAATTCTGATCTAAGTGCAAAAGAAAAAGCAATCTTATTTGAGGCACAGAAAGCTGGTTTAGAAAATGAAATGATAGATACTATGTCAGAAATCTTAGCATTGCCTGAGAACTTTGTATCATTAACTACACCTAACAGTACAGTACTGCTAGAGGACATAGCTAAAGATCTTGCACAGTATGTAATGAAGTATAATCCAAAGTCAAACTTCATGACTAAGTCTACAGGAACTCTAAGTCCTACTAGAATATTAGAAACAAGATACAACCTTTACAAACATGAATCTAATGTTGTAGGTAAACAAACATTAGGTCTGGGTGCAATTGAGAATACCTTCAACGTACTCTTCAATTTACTTGGGGCCAAAATGGTAAGTACTTATCAAGCTAAGAAAGAAGACATCAGAGATGTAAATCTATTCTTAAGACATCACAAAGTTGACGGTAGAATATCATTAGCAGGTTTATATGATGTAGATAATGAAAATAAGATATCTGATATTATATCACAGTTAATAAACGGATGGGTAGATGTTGAGAAAGATGCATGGGTCTTCTTTGTACAAGGTAACTATGAGGTTGCCCCAGTTTTACTTTCATTAATTAAGTCTGGTGTACCTGTAAAAGAAGCTATTTACTTTGTCTCACAACCACTTGTTAGAGAATATGTAGCAGAACAAAGAATTAGAAAAAGTACATTTGCTGAACCATTGAAAAGAATTCCTTTTGGTGGAATCAGCGAGTCTTCAAGAAGAAGTATAATAGCCAAGTATTTCTCAGAAGACTTGAAAGACAAAAAGAATTTTGCTACTACAAGAGATAGATATCTATATGGTCAGAAGATAGCCAAGGACATTATAGAAGGTAGAAAAGATGATGCATTTACAGAAGAAGAAATGTATGACTTAATTAAAGATTCTGCTGAAGATGAAACTCTTTATGCTAGTGATCTTTCCAAAGCTATGTTCTTGCATTATTTGCAAATAGAAGATCAGATGGAAGGCACTAAGAAATTAAAACTTGCAGCTAATCCTGATACAACTACCATGACTGATGTAAGTACTGCATTGCTAGCACAAGATACATTAGATAGTCTTAGCAGCGAGCCGACTCTAGATCAAGAGTTAAAAGAGGCCATGATCAATGACTCTGTTATTAGCTCATTCTTTAATAATAAACTCATAGAAAGTTTAGGTAAAGAGTTATTCTCATTTAGATATGATGAATCTTTTGACTATGTAACTGACTTGGTTACTGATAGAACTAACTTTAGATTATTTAGAGAAATGTTTGGGTCAGAGTTTAAAGTTAAGATGCCCCAGGAATTTAGAAATGACTTTATAAGTTATATGTATCAGAATGCAGTAAGAAAATACTACATAGGAGATGTGTTTAATTCTGTTACCTTAAATAAAAAGGTTCCTGTAAAACAAGTTAAATCATTACGTGCAGGAGCATTTGTAAAAGACGGTGTACTTTATGTTGATGAAAATCAAATAAAAGCTGACTTTGCAAATAAAATATGGAAGATAGGTTCTAAGTCTAAGAACAGTTATTCTAAACAAGGATTGTATCCGCTGCAGGTTGGACACTTTACTGGTAATGCTACTTCTAACTATCAAACTTATTTAAGATTTGTACTAGAAAGAGAAACTCTTAGAGCATCTACACCTAGTTCTGAGTTTTATAAAAGTGATCTTTTTAATGAAAGGTTCGAGGCAGGTAAAAATATTACACCTTATGGTGAGGCTAAATTTAAAAACTATTTGTATGAAGAATACTTAGCTTTGAAAGCTTTAGATAACTCATCTAATGCTTTTCATTTATTCAGTGATCCTATAAATGCATATGCAATACGTTACAAAAACATTGTAGATACATATGAATTAAAAGATAAGTTTGATGTTCTGAAAAGAATAGAGCCAGATATTAATAAGGACAGAACTATGTTCAATCTTTATTTAAACGATAAAGACTTAGATAACTTTAGGTCTAATCTCTATACAAAGAATCTCAAGGATCTTGCAGACAGAACTGTACAGAAGGTTGATGATATAGAAACTAATAATTATATCAGTGACTTCTTTGCAAACATGACAAACTATGCAGTGCTGCAGTCAGGTATTACCAAAAGTAAATATAACTTCTTAGGTATAACTAACTTTAATGATTTTATAAGTACTATAAGCCCTATTGTTACTTCATACTTAAATGCGGATGCTGTTACAAAACAAGAGCTGTTGAGTTCTTTCTATAATACTTTCTTGATTAATAATGTAAGGACCAATATAAATAAGCTTAGGTTTAAAGATTACTTAAATGAGTCTAGTATGGATGCATTAGGAATTAAACCTGAACAAGAGGGCCCACAAGAAGCTGCAACATTTAAGTTCCTTGCTAATAAAGTTATACCTACATCTACGCCAGGTGTCTCTACTTATACTAATACAAATAATTCAGAGGCTAAATTAAAAGATATAGTAAAAGCTAATCCTAATGTATTGTTTGTTTATCCTACAACATACCTAGAGCTTCAAGGTCAACAAAAACCTACAGGGACCGCTAAGATAAAAACTTTTGCAGGTGGTAATAGTATACCTATTGTGACAGGTTTGTCTGAGGTAACTGATGATTTTTCTACTATTGAAGAAAAAGATTTAGAAATTATAAAAGACTTTATGAAAGACAGCTGGGAACAAAATGCAGTTGTTATTACTGAAGCTTTAAGTCAAGGTAAAGAAATAGCATTTCCATATGAAGGACTTGGTGATGTTACTACGATGCCTCAAGATTTATTTATATCTTTATCTAGAACACTGTTGAACATAACAAATTATGTCAACCCTGGATCTGAAACTTCTGGTGATATATTTGACCAGATAGATCAAGAAATAAATGATGCTGAAATATTAGAAAAATTTAAAAATAATCCATTAAAATGTTAAATAATGGTCTGTGATTCACAAAATAGTACATTAAGATATCTTAAAAGTCAAGAAGCTTTAGGTAAGTATAATGATGTAATTGATACTATAAAGTTTGATAAGTTAAATAAAGAACTTACTAGATATGCTGAGGTAAAGTATGATTTAGATTTTAAGGATAATTTATTGTTTTCTACTAGACAAGTTGAAACAACATTTGACAGAACATCTTCATATCTTAGAGATGATAAAAGTGTTACAGTATATGCATCACCTAATGAAGAGTTATTCTCTGCAATTGATGAGGCCATATTAAAGTTTGACATTGCTGAAGCAGATGGTACATTAGAAATCCAAAACATTCCTGATGCAGACTACGGTGATCAAATTCCAGATCCATTTTTTACAAGAGGTAAGTTTAAAGCAAATGAACTTAATAGACTCTTTGAAGATGAGCTTAAGAAAAAGCTTGTATTATTTTTAAGCGGCCTTAACATTAAGACTGATTTATCTGCAGATAAATTTCTAGATGGTATATCATTTAGAAAGGGAAGCCCACTAGCAGCTTTTGATCTTATACAAAAGTACTTAGGTCTAAGAGAAAACATAACAAAGCAAGATATGTTAAATCAATCTGCTTATATTATATATTCATTCTTAGGGCGTGGCAGTAAGATATCAGGTGACTTATGGCATAACATTGAGAATTGGAACAGGTATGATGAAGTATATGATAAGTGGGATAAAATAGCTCAGGAAAATAAAGATGACGAGCAATTTAGAAAAGAGCTAGACTTTGAGTTATTATTCTTAGATGAGGAAATAAACTCATATGAGAAAGAATATGTAGACAAGAATCCTAACAAGAATTTCTGGGCCCATAAGCAAGCTATCATTCAGTTTATATCAGAGATGTTAGAGATTGGATTGAAGCAAAAATATATCGGACCAAAAATAAAGAACCCTGATATAAATAAAGAGTACTTTGAGTCTATAGGTCATAAGGATAAGTTTGAACAAAATGTATTTAAAAGGTTACTTAATCTACTTTACAATTGGATTCAGACTAATGTGTTTAATAATCCCGCATTTAAAAAATATTCTAATGAAGACTTAGAAGAATTAGTATTAGATGTAGTAGATGATGTCTATCAATTAAAGTATGAAAAGTTTATACGGAATTACTATCTCTCCGAAGAAGATGGTAACTGGTATGACATGAATGGACAAGTCTACGAGATAAAAGATTATGAGGAGTCTATAAATAAAGATCCTTTTGTAGCTGAAGTTATAGAAAAGTTATTTGGTCACCCTTTCATAGACTATGCTTTATCAGGATCAGCCACACTAAGAAAGTTTGGTAGAGTTATTAGAAGTGTAGACGAAGAGTTTCATGACATTGATGGTGTTATAAAACTAGCACAATTCAGAAAGGAAGAGAATGCTTTAGAATTTTTAAACTGGATTGATAATAGAGGATTACCTTTATCTCAAAGAAGAGGTAAAAGTTTTACAAAAGTTAGAAAAGATCGTAAAATATTTACTAAAGAGATAACTCCTTTACTTGAAGGTCAAAGCTGGTATAGAAACGTACAACAAATGTTTCCTACTTGGAAGCTCTTAAGAACTTTTATAGGAAAAGGTAACTTACGAACAGGAGATTCTGTTGTAATTACAGGTACTATTGAACATCCTACTGCGACAGAGTTAGTTACACAAGAGAATTTAAATGGAAGAAGTCCTAAAGATATAGGTAAGGTTATGCCTAAGCTGTATTTAATAGATTTCTTTTTGCGTACTAAAGAAGGTAACTACCCAATGCAGTATGAAGGATATAAGCAGTACTTCAAAGAATGGAAGCAGATAATGGAGGCTAAGCTTGATATGGGTAGAGGTAAAGATTTAAATGATCTTATTTATTTTATGCCTGTAAGAGAAGATCAAGAAGGTTACCAGTATAGAAACAAAGGTTATAGATATTTTTCTTTTACAAATGAAAATCAAAGTGATCTTACTACAGATCTTACTGATCCTTTTCAGGATGAAGTTAGTTTAGTTGTAGATGAAACATCTGACCCTGAATCTAATATTGTTACTCTTCAGGCTATGAAGAATGATAAGAAGGTTGGTAAGATAGAATATACAGTTAATGATGATTATGTAGACTTAGTAGGTGTTAAAGAATTCAAAAATAAAAAGAATGAAGTCAGTGCAGTCAAGATGCTTGGTATTACTACATCTACTGCTAACAGAATACTGAGAGCTAAGAATCAAAAAATGAATCCTATATTTCAGAAGCTGGCCAAAGAAGGCTATGCTGGTGTAAGGGATAATGTAAATTATTTTGTAGATCCTTATATGGAAGAAGTACTTAAAGACTTTTTAGTACAGGTTCCTGTAGACACCAAGGCTCAACGTAAAACTAGAGGGATTGAAATTGCAAAGCTTATTGCTAAAAAGTTAGCTCTATCTTTAAATGTTGGTTATGCTAACCTAAGCCAAGCAGATGCTAAAAAACTTTTAAACAGTAAAGGTAAAAACTATAACAACGAATCTGCATTTTACTGGGGTGGTACTATATATACAGTAGGAGATAATATTGATTTAGATACAATGCTCCATGAGTTTGCCCATCCATTTATACGCGCAATACAATTTGAAAACAGAAAGTTATTTGACAATCTGTATGCTCAATTAGAATCTACAGAAGAAGGAAGGTTTATAATAAATCATGTTAAAAGAAACTATCCAGAGCTAAACGTAGCTGGTGATGCATTTAAAAATGAGGTCTTGACTTATTCATTACAATGGAAAGCTGTAGATAAAGTTACTGAAGAAGTAGAAAGTGAAGGTTTCTTAGCTTTTATTTCTAAGTTGTTATTTGCAATCAGACAATTGTTTAGAAAAGTATTTAAGACATCTAAGGTTTCAGGTATTAATGAGTCTACTACAATGGAAGAGCTTGCTGATGCATTCTTAAATGAGAACTTTGATCTTGAGACTGACCTGATTAAAAATGATGATATAGTATTCTTTGTCAAGAATATAAAAGATATGGCCTCTGATTTAACTAAGGGTATAGCTTCTAATACATTGCAACAAAGTTTAAATGAACTATATATTGGAAACAATCTTATATTAAATAAAGCTAAGAACTACAGATCGCAGACACCTTACTTCAAAGAGATGTTAGATAGAACTATCTTTAGAGAAGGGTCAAATGTATTATTACCAAAAGCTCAAGAGATACTTAGATCATATCAAACTGTATCTACATTAAATAAAAATGCTAGTAAAGAAGATATAATCTTAGATGTTGTTAGAGCTGAAGAGCAAAGACAAAAAGATCTTTTGAATTCTTCTAGAGCTTTTATAAATACTATAGGTATAATAGATAACATTGCTAAGAATATCTATGAGGATTTAGATGCTATGCGTAAGACTAAGTCATACAATCAGCGTGATGCAATAACTTTACTTTACACTTATAGAAATGCTATTGCAGGATGGACATCAACCTTTGAGGATATTGATGCTTTATTTAGAGAGAATCAGGGAGAAGGTAAAAAAGGATTTGATATTAAAGAGGATAATGAGTTCTTTACTTTTGTAAATAATGTAAAACTTAATTTAGAAAGAGCTGATAAATTTATATCTGAAATCTATAAGGAAAACAATGTAGATATATTTGTCCAAACTACTTCTTATATGAATGACTTCTTAAAAGATAGACTTAAGAAGGACTTAATGAATTCTTTAAAGAGTAAACTAAGTGAAGAAGAGATATCAGACTTTTTTGATAAGGCCGTAAACAGACAATTAACTAATGATGATTATAAGGCTTTAGAAAAGAAAGGAGTTTTAACTAAGTATATTGCAGATTTTGTCACAACGTATCAACAGTTTGAGATAAACAGAGGAAAGATTGTAGATGCATTATCTGGTAGACTAAAAGATGTAGGTTGGTTAAATAGATTTATAGAAGCATATACTTCATCTAATGATCCTATAGTAGGTGGATTAGCAATCTTTATTCAAAACATTAGGACGGAAGCAGAGCAAGAAGCAATCGCTGCATCATATGAATTTAGAAATGACTTAGCTAATCTCTTACCAAAGATAGGGTTCAACAGACTTAAGACCAGACAGATACTTGATATGGTTGCAACTAAAGATCAGCTGTTTACATTAGAAAATGTATATGATAAGGATGGAAATCTTATAGAGAGAAAACCTGCAATGAAAGAGGTGTATTCCTTTATAGATAGATTTGGTAATGGTTGGAGACATGACCTAGGTAAGTTAGAATATGAATTAACCTTAGCACAAGAAGCGCAAGATAAAGAAGCTGAAGCTAAAGCTAGAGAAGCTTTGTATCAATTTAAAAGAGATTTCATGCATGATATATATGTAAAAGAAATCTATGAGCTTGATAAAATCTTTGATAAGTATCCGCCTGCAGTAGCTGAAGCTGCAAGACAGCTTAGGAAAACTGCTTTGGACGAATATAATAATGAGAACAATGAAATTACTAATGAGCTAGAAAGGTTTCAAAAGTATTCTATAATGCAAGAGCTTTGGAAAAACTATCAGATGTTACATTCTTTAACATATGAAGATGGTACTCCAAAAGTTGATTCTCCTGCTGATGGTGTATACGATCTTAGTATTGCTAAAGTATTGATTGAGTACAGAAATGCATCTAGACAATATTATGAGTTTGCTGAAAAAGAAGGTTCTTTACAGACAGCTTATGATGAGTTCATTAACTTGATAGATAGCAAGTATGGTTATGATACAGATGAGTATAGAAAAGCAAGAATAGATTGGTTAAAACAAAATACTAGAGTTGCAATAAAGCAAGAGTATTTTGATGAGAAGGCAAGACTTATCTCTAGAATGAAAGAACTTCAAGATAAGATGAAGAAGAATACTAAGTTCAATGTTTCAGAGTTATATCAGGAAATTTATGATTTAATGTATGCCAATAAGGATAGCCGAAATCAACCTGTTCCTTATGAGTTAGGTATAGAAAAGGTTAAGAAGATTAAATCACTTCAACAAAAGATCATTGACATTAAAGATGCCTTTGATAAAACATCTGGTTTAACTGCACAAGAGTCAACAAGACTGAGCGCAATCATTACTATTATGAAAACTAAACCTCAGAATTTAACTGAGGAGAATAAGAAAGAATATGTAAAGCTGTTACAGAAACAAACAGCTACAGGATTAACTTTGGAAGAAGCTAATGAATTGGAGAGTATTTATTCTGATTTAGGAAACTTGTCAGAGAAGTTGCCTACTGAATATTATGTAGATGCATTTAACAGTCATCTTCAGAGACTAGGAAAAGAATCTCTTACTGCTTCTGAGTTTGATGACTATATTAATACTGAGGATTTAAAGAAAGACTTAATTGCAGATGATGAATTTGCAGATTGGTTCTTTGCTAACCATGTTATTAGAAGAAAATTTGTAAAAGGTAAAAGAGGTAAACAACCTTTCTATATAAGAAGTATGTCCAATGATGTAGCTTTACCTATTGATGAAAGTTACTTTGATACAAAAACATTAGTTGATCCTATAACTAAACAAGAGTTTACTTTAGAAATAGATGGTGTTCCTGTTACAGGGAATGCTCGACACTCTCAGTATAGAATTAAACGAGAGTATATGACAGGTTATAATCCTGCCACTGGTAACATTGAATATAAAGTAGGAGTACATAAGGATAATAAAAATAGATTTTTACCTAGGAATGAAGAAGGTTCTAAGTATTTGAATAAAGAGTATCAGAAAATTATGGCTACTCCTAATTCACCTAGAGCTAAGCTGCTTGAGTCTATGAAAAAACATCATCTTAAGTTTCAAGAAAACAGCCCCAATGATTCTAAGTTATATTTAGATTTACCTAGATATATACTAAGAGATAATCTTTCTGTAGTTCAATCTGGTAAGTTAGGTAATAAAGCTAAGCAGATACAAGAAAACTTAATCCAGGCTATACGTGATATTGCTGGAGCTAAAGATAAATCTGTAGAGGATTACAACTACGTTTATGATGATAATATAGGTGAGTATAGATTAGTATCTACAACATTAGAAGGTGAAGAACTAAAAAGAGTTCCAGTAAGTGGATTATTTGATATAAAAGTTGATAACGTAGACCCTGATGTAATACAAAACATGATGCGTTATATGTATTCTTTAAAACAACAGAGTAAACTTATTCAAACGTTACCTATTGTTAATTCTGTTCTAGATACTTTACAGGATCCTGATAATGCATTAAAGAAGAAAAAAGTATTTAGCGCAGGTGCTTTTAAAACAGCTGGAAAATTTGTAGAAGTAAAAGAACAAGGAAGATATAATAGACTAGAACAAGTTAGATCTTTAATTGAACGTGAATATGAAGGAAGAAAATTTGAAGGTAGTAATACTAGTGAAATCATTTCTAGACTAGCAGGTAGACTGTCTTCATTATCTGCACGAGGTTCATTAGCATTGAACATACCTTCAGATTTAAAGAACAGATTTGGACAGTTAATGCAAAACTATATTGAAGCTGCAGGTGGTGAGGTTATTAATGCTAGAGATTATGCTAAAGGTAGATTGTGGGCAACTGCAACTATGACAAAATGGTTAGCTAAAGATGTGTATAGTATAGGTGCTCCTTCATTGAACTATCAATTGGTTGAAGCTTTTGATTCAGTGTTTATGACTAAAGATAAATTTGGTAGAACTGTAACTAGAAGTTTTGCTAAAGATTTATTAAATGGAGAGTGGATGTATATGGCTAGAAAGAACCTAGAAATGGAAGCTGCCTTACAATTATTTTCTGCATTTTTATATTCACAAACTGTTACTCAAAAATTACAGAACGGTAAGACACGTAATTTAAAGTACATAGATGCTTGGGAGCTTGATAAAGAAACAGGTGTTATGAAACTTAAGGAAGGTGTTGATCCTGAATTTAGTAATAGAAAGGTTGAGCATGTCTATACTCAAGGTGAGTCATTAGAAGAATTAGCTGAACTTTATAATACAACTGTAGAAAAGATACAGGAGTATAATGGTATTAAATCTGTAGTACAGTTAGCAGATGGTCAGACTATAACTATAGCTAATTCTGCAAACTTTAAAAATTTAAAGAATTTATTTCAAGGAATGTCTAGAAGATTGTATGGTGCATATGATGATTTTGGACAGGCTGAAGGTAACAAATACCTTGGGTATAGATTATTCTTATTTATGAGAAAGTGGTTCTTCCCTTTAATGATAAATAGGGTAGCCTTCTCTTATGATAAGAGTAGAGATTCATTTGTAGATAGATTTCAAGGAAGATATGATTGGGCATTAGGATCAGCCCCAATAGGATTTTATATAAATGGATTAAAGGCCTTGACTAAGTTAATTAGTTCAAAAGGAAAAGCTTGGCCTTATTTATCTACACAAGAGAAGATAGATTTGATGCGAAGTATTACAGAGGCTATTATATTTACAGTGTTAGGTTTAATATTAACATTAGGATTTGGATATGACCCTGATGATCCTGAAAGATTTGATAACATGAGAGAAAAGTCTGGAGCCCTGGGTAATGAAGATTTTGAACTTATGGGTTACTTAGAAAACCTTTCTCAGTTACTTACTATTGGTACTATGCAAGAGGTTACTGCATTCATACCTCTACCTCAGTTTGGTGTATACAACTTTGGTTTAGAAGATCAGTTAAAGATTGTAGAGTCTACTACTACAGTGTTTAATAACACTATTAAATTATATGGTAAGATTTTACAAGATATAGCTTTACATCTTACAGGTAGTGAAAAGGCTTATTATCAACAAGATGTCGGTGATCTTTGGTTTAAGCAAGCAGGTATGCCTAAAATTTATGGTCATATATTTAAAGCATTTGGATATACTGGTGGTACTGCAGACTTACCTGAAGCATTAAAAGGAATAGAGTCATCTGGAAAATTAAAATAATGAATTGGCAGTTAGAATTTGCATTACATTTACCGCATGACAGGTTTGCCCTGGGATGGGAATACATAGGTGCTACTGATAAAGAAAATATAAATACATTTACCTTGTATCTATTTGTACTTACTGTACACCTTCATATCTTTGGTGAGTAAGAAAAAAAAGGGAGACAACCTAAGTTATCTCCCTAATTCATTTATGCAAAACCAAAGTCCATGTCACCTGATTGTACATCATCTTCCTCTTCATCATCTACAGATGCCATATCAAAGTTCATGTCATCATCACATACTTCAGCTACTGCAGCTTCATCCTCTCTGATACGCTCTGCAATCTGATCTTCATCATACACAGGATTCTCATCTTCTTCTTCTCTCTCATTAATAATCTGCTCAGTCTTCATCTCTTGCATCTCAGCATCAGCTTCAAAGTCGCAGAAATTATCTTCAGCATTAAGAACCATTTCTTCAACTTCAGATTCAGCATTCTCTGCTTCAATCTCAGCAATAGAGTCTTCTAGATC
>Ga0099849_1000102_pt1 | contig 33450 bp, 22 predicted proteins | sample CB_VirMetaG_4_FD_78177 | JGI IMG/M metagenome (GOLD analysis project Ga0099849, IMG submission 78177) | Freshwater to marine saline gradient viral communities from Chesapeake Bay - CB_1508_1M Viral MetaG | ecosystem: Environmental > Aquatic > Marine > Coastal | place: USA: Chesapeake Bay... | reverse complement strand
GGTTTGGTCTTCTGACCAGGTTGCTTAGCACAAGGTTTTCCATCATACTTACCACCTGCCTGAACCCATCCACCACCTTTGAACCAATCATGGAGTGAGTAGTCTTTATCTTTAGCAGACTTACCATCACGCTTACCCTCACTCACATCACCACTTTCTTCATGCTCACTATCCTTCATAAGGTCACCATTAGGCATTACGTGGTGACCTTTAGGGACTTTCTTGCACTTTTCATCAGTTTTGCACCAATACTCACCATCACCACACTTCTTCTTCTCTTCTCCCATATAAGAAGCAGCGGCACCAGTATTGTGATCAGTATCGGTCAACTTCGCCTGCACCCAAGCAGGTAAGTTGTCAGCATCAGTTTTCTTGGCAAGAACTCTTGCTAACTTTTGAAGATTATCAATGGACTTCTTGACTTGCGTCTTAGCCATCGACACTTCGTGGTCTTGCTTTTCTTTTGCTTCGTTCATTTTCTTTTTACGACCCTGACAATGAGCACGCTGAGAAAACCCTTTCGGGTTGTCGCAATCAATCGACTTCTTATACTTCTCAGACCAACCCATATCAGGTTACAAACTATTCCTTATTATTTAGAAAACCTTGCTTGAGTAGTTTCTGCAACTCAGTTGTTGATCCTACAAAAACTGCGTTGTTGGTAACTGTATTTGGTCCTTTCTTATTGCCAACATCTTCTTCTACATCTTTTAGTTTCTTTTGCAAGTCAATCAACTTGTCAGTTGTGTCAGCAACACTCTTGATTAACTGACCTGCGACTTCATATGCTCTAGGACTTCCACCCTCACCAGCAAGTTCCATAATTCCATTGATTGCTTCTTGTCCCTTCTCAATAAGAGAATACAAGTTTGCTCTTGTGTATTCGTAGTCTTTTGAGATATCAGTCTTCTCTTCACGCTTCTGAATACTCTTTGGAGTATCTTCAGACGGAACAATACTACTCTCTACATTTAGAGCGTCATCAATAGCATCAAATTCAGACATGTGTTATCAAATATCAGTTTGTTGTGTGGGACTGTAAGACTTAGAATCGCCAAGGTATTCCCAGTTCTCACTGAATCCAAAGTCATCTCCAGGTTCAGCATCGATTGGATCTGGAGTTACCGTATATCTCATCTCCCTCTTTGCAGTTGTTCTGTTGGTATCTGCATAAGTGTCAACAATGACCTTACGAATGAGACCTTCAGGATTATCCGCAACAGGACCGAAGAGATATGTTTTTGCGGTAAACTGTAATCTATATATCAACGCTCTTCTTGTCGAAAAATCACCTTCATAATCGTCTTGAAATGCGACACTGTTGAGAACAACTGGAATATCTCTTTTCTCTCCAATAGCCTCAACTAAATCAACCGAAAGATTGAATGATGGTTGGAAATAAGGTAGAATCTGCTCAACAATCTGTAAAGCATCATCATTCAGTTTTGTAAGAATGCTCAATTCAAATCCAATATTGTAAGGAACGGGCATATAAACTTTTTTCATGTTGCTGTTACCATCAACAGCTCTGAAAGTCTGAGTTACACCTGCCTTTCTTGTTGCATCATAATCAATTGATGTCATTTCAAATGACATTCTTGGTAGTGTAATTTGGACTGCCTTGTTTAACTCTGCCTGCTGCTCAAGTCTCGCCAAAAACTTTTGAGTAGGTCCATATGCAAGAGGAACCTTCATATCACTAATCACAGAATCAGAACTATTTTTATGTTGGATATGAATATCATTAAAAAGAGTTCCGAAAGCAATAATCGTCTTTCTAATGATCTCGTGGTAGTAATAAGTTCCTAACATTAATAGTTACCAAATGGATTTGATTCGCTGAAGTCGAGAATACCGTCTGCTTCTATCTCAATATCTTCGCTTTGATTGTATTTATCTAGAGTTGTGTTCGCAGCGGACACTCTGACATCATAGGATGCGCCAGATTTAGCGCCAGTGACTGTTTCTCCATCGGCAAAAGTTCCGTCAATGTTACTAAGTTGCAGTGTATATGTGCTCTTAGTCCATCTCTTAACTCGTGCAGTTGTTCCAGAAACGGATCCTGTGACAACCTCATTTCTCCAGTAAGTTCCAACACCAACAGTCTCAGCAGCACCAACACTAACAGTTGGAGCAGCTTCACCATATCCTGCTCCCGCATCAATAATATAAAGTTGTGAAACTGTTCCAGCAGCACTTACCGTAGATCTAGCAGTTGCCTGAATAATGCGATTGTCTTTAAAGGAAGGATCGTTAGATATTGTAATCACAGGTTGACCAGGTGAAGTATATCCAAGACCAGCATTTGTTATTGTGAGTGATACAACAGTGCTACCAGAACCTATAGATGCTGTTGCCGTTGCTTGTGTCCCTTCTTCTACTTTGGTTGAAAGTATTTGAATACGGAAGTTGTCATTTCCACTTCCACCTCTTGCCTCATAATAATCATTTGAGTTAGACAGATCGGATGGTAAGTAATGATGACCACTATAAATTGTGGTAAATCCTGTTACTCCACCAGCTCCACTAATAGATGTAACTTCAAGAATTGCTTCTGTTCCAGCATAACCAGCGCGAATTGCGGATGAAGCTATATCACTTCCTACTAATGTTAGTCTGTCTCCAATTTGATAACCTGTACCATTACTTTGTCCATCGGTTTGATCGAGAGCACCAGTTCTTGCAATAGGTGCAGCTATCGTTACCGATGGTGCTCCAGTGTATCCAACGCCACCATTAGTCACTGTGAATGAAGTAATGGTTCCACTCGATCCAACTGTTCCAGTTGCTGTTGCTCCAGCATCAGGTCTATCAATTGTGATGGTAGGTGCAAAGGCATAACCAGATCCACGATTGGTAATAGAAAGAGACGTAACACCTCTGACGGTGTTGTTAGTTGCTATTCCACAAGTTGCTGCGGCACCAGTTCCACCACCACCACTAATCGTTATCGTTGGAATACTGGTATATCCTGAACCAGCATTAGTGAACAAAATTTCTTTTACAGAAGTAACCTTGTTTATTGTTGTGGTTATAGCAACAGCAGTTGCCGTAGTTCCAGATCCAACATCTGGAGCAGAGAATGTTACTGTTGGAGCACTGGTATATCCATATCCATCGTTGTTGAGGAATATTTGTCTAACATATCCAGTTGAAACACCTGCAGTAGCAGTAGCATTTGTGGTGCCTGCCCCTGCCATAATGAGATCAACAATGTATCCAGTTTGATCTATAGTTTCACTTATTTCATCGATAGTTGTATCAATAACCTCATCTTCATATTCAAAGAGTTCACACTTCAGTTCATAAACATAATTTTTACCTAACTGATAGAAAGGATTTTCATGCTCAACAAACTTAACCTCAAATATTCTTTGTCCGAGAGGGAAATAAATTAGATCTCCTTCTCTTGGTCTTGTGGCAACTTCAATTTCATCATCATCCATATCCTCAAGAAAAACTGCAATAAAGTCTTCAAATCTTTCTTTAGAAATAGTTAGAGACAACTCATCTCTGAGACTGACTCCAAACTTTGTCATAATATCGCCAGCACCACTATAACCATCGTAGTTATTGATGTATGCTTCTAATAAGAAGTTGTCATCAAACTGTGATGACTGAATTTCTTCCAAGATAGTTTGCTTTCTTACAAATTTTCTTGGAATGTAGGTTACCTCTACACCATAAATCTTGAGTTGCTCATTGATCAACTCTTGTACAAGTCTTTGCTCTCCAAAAGAGCCCTGTAAAAAGAAGGGATTAAGTGCCATTATCCAATAAAGTCGTAGGGAGGAAGTTCATAATCCATTGCCATTCTTGACTTTACCTCCTGCAATTCTCTTTCTGCATCATCATATATTTGTCTTCCATTCAATTCGATACCACCAGGAAGTTTGACACCATTAAACTTGATAAGGTTTTGACCCCACTGACGTTTGATCAAAGATGTCAAATATAGTTTTAAGAAACTATCGTTATAAACTCCAGTGAAAGTATCTGGATCTAAAATTCTATAGCAATCTAAGATCAGGTAATCTCCTGCGGTTTGAGCGCCCCAATCTATATCTAAGTATAATCTATTTTGTCTTTTGTTAAATCTTACTTGCTTGTCTGTAGTCAATAAGAAATCAATATCTTCAAGGTATGATTTCGTCATAGCATACTGTAGAAGTTCTACAGAATTGAAATAATATAAGTCATTTAAGAATAACTGATATTTAATACTAAACATTCCACCAGATATTGAACTGGTGTCAAATCTAAAGATTTTTTCGACTCCAATTACTGAATCTGGAATTTGTATAAAATTCGCAGTCTCATAGAAGTTTGACGACACAGTTCCATATCCGGCAATATTTGTAGATGTTGCCGTAGTAGTTGTTATACCTGTTGTATTAGAACTTCCACTGTTATTAGTTGCTTTACCCCTATCAATATCATCCTGAGAAATTTGATATTTGAGATACATTCTCTCAATACCATCAAAGTGTCTCTCTTGAAAATACTGAAGAGCATCATCAACCAAATCATCGATTTGATCGTCGTCTACATTGATTTCCAATACTGGGGCACCTAAACGCCTAAGACAGTAGTCAATTAGTTCTTGGCGTGTCGATGGTTTTGCCATTAGAATTCCTCAGAAGATGAATTATCTGTTTTTGTGATTTTTCTGGTATTCTTTGCCTTTAACTTTTCAATCTCCTCTTTTTGTTCGTTAACTTTATTTGTCAACGCTTCAATAAGTTGATTTGAACTCATCAATCTTGCTTCAAGAGCAACTATTTGAGCAAAAAAATCAGAAGATTTTTGTTGATATACTGTAATAAAGTTTTTATAATCGTTTTCAGTCATATCAAAGATATTAAAAAGGGTAGGATTGCTCCTACCCATATTTATAAGTTATTCGTTATTTATCAGAATGAACCAGCGTCAATCGTGATATTTTCTAAGAATCTTTCTGATCCTGTGCAAGAAATGACTTGCGATTGACCAGCACAGTCGTTGACCCAAAGTGCTCCGATTTCAAGAGCAGCATATGCTGAAGCAGTTAATACACTTGAAGCTTCTGTCACCTGAGAACCAACAGCAATTCTTGCTACAGAGTCGTCCCAATAAACAGCAGCCTTTCTAGCAGAACCATCGAAGTAGTGGAAAACAACACCAACATCAATGTTTGCGTCAGATGAGGGAGCAACAAGACTTCCGCCACTATTGACCAGACCAACTTCAATCAGACTATCTTCAACAAGAAGTGTTTCAGTATTAACTTCTGTTTGTGCTCCGAGAACTGTGAAGTTTCCGCTGACTGTCAGGTTTGTGGCAATTCCAACAGCACCAGTGGCATTATCGATAGTAATTGATGTTGTTCCGTCTTTTGCTTTGACGTTTGTTACTTCAACGGTTGTAACATCAATGGTGTCGGCAACCGTCAGCAGAGACCCATCAAAGGTAAGATTTGCGCTATCGGTAATTTCACTAGAAGCGCCAGCAAGAAGAACGCGTTGGTTGGTTAATGAAGAAACAACCAAGTCACTTGAGAATGTTGAAACACCAACAACATTTAAATGATCATCAACAACTACACGACCACCAGCAGAATCTAAAGTGAGATCGCCTGATGAAGTATCAATCTCAGATGCACCACTGATGCCAATTTGGACATTATCAGCAACTGCTCCAGTTGCAAAAGTTCCTATACCAGAGAAGTGAGCACCTCTCCATCTTTTACCTGTAATACCAATATCAAAGGAATCGTCAGAATTTGGAACCAGATTTGAGATGAATTCACCAGCAACATTAATGTCGTCAGTGTCAGCGTCACCAAGATTGATTGTTCCGCCACGGAAGGTTGCGACACCAACAAATTCCGATACACCATCTACTTTCAGATTACCGCCGACATTGAGATTCTTCTCAATACCAACTCCACCTTCTACTATAACAGCACCAGTATCTTTGTCTGTTGATTGGGTAGTGTTACTAAATGTGGTGATTCCAGAAAAGTCTGATACTGTATTGACATCAAGGAAAGTTCCGTTGACTGTCGTGATTCCGGTAAAAATTGTATCAGTGAAACTGAAATTTGAAGAAGACCAACTTAAAGTTCCAGTTCCATCTTCTCTGAGAACTGTTCCCGCAGATCCATTAGCGCCAGGAAGGGTGTAGGTTACAATTCCCGCTAAAGCATCGGGAGATTGTAAGGTAATAAAACTATCACCATTATCCGTCCCTTCTACAAGATTGACGCCACTAGCAGTAGTTGCAGTTTCTTTCGTCCAGTATCGGGTTGATCCGAAAAACTTGTTGTTTGATAGAGTATTATCTAATCCAATATAAAAATCATGTCTGTCAGTCGTAAAACCAGGCTCACCTGCTTTCAACGCTGGCAAATTACTAAAGGCACCTCTCTTAAACTGTAGTACAGGAGTCGCCATTTCTTAACTAATCTTCCTTTTATACTTATTTAGTTGATTTTTTTCTTAGAATTCCCCTGCATCAAACGCATCATCGTCTACACCATCTGATAAATCAACAATCTGTGCACTGTCTACATGCTTGTAAGTTCCAGTAGCACTGTCATACATCAATAGAGTTCTATCTGCTCTATCTGTATTATCCACATCTGTTGCAGCAGCAATTGAATTAGCAGCAGCTTTGTTGGATGCAATTACCTTTTGTCCTTGCCTCTGACCTACTCTAACTCTAATGTTTGCCATTAACGGGTTACTCCTTGACTTACGATTGCCATACCTTCAACCACTCTGTCTATGGTTCCTGCTCCGTCATCGATAAGCAAATCATAAACGTAACGACCAGGTTTGAGTGATGCAGTTTGTGTAGTAGTTAAACCGATGTTGACTTGACCACCAGTTCTATCAGGGAAACTAACAGTAAACGTTGTTATTCCTGTAGTGCTACCAGAATGCTTTCTCATCTCAGATCTACCTGTATAACCAGTTAAATCCAAAATAGAATTAGTATTTACACTTTCTAAAGTAAATGACTGAGAAAATGTTGTGCTGGTGTTAATAATAATATTACTAACGTAAACTGCCATAGTAAAAAATGGTCTTTAGAAGTATTTATGCTAAACCTGAAATAGCAAAGTTCCTGATAACTTCCTGCTGCTTCAGATAGAGTTTAAAGTATGCCTTAGCTAGATTTCTTAATTGATCTCTATCCAAGTCATCAATCATCCTAGCAATTTTTTCATACTCAAACATTCTATTCATTGTTTCTAGTTCAATCTTGTCGGGGTCCATTGACGATCTCCATAAGTAGGGATTTGATTTCACTAATATCTCTTTTCAGACCTTCGATTTCTTCTCTTTGTTTTTTTCTTTCAGACCTCATTCTAATGTATTCATTATATTGAGTGGTATCATTATTGACAATAGCACCTGAATCCTCACGAAACAGGTGCTTGTGTCCTTCAACTCGCATCATCTTACGCAAGAGCGATCACCCTGAGATCTCTGAATCTTGGAGCATATGCTTCATTAGATCCATTCATAACAATTTTAATTCTAAATCCAATAAATTGATCTAACTCATCAACACTAAATTGATATTCAGAGAATTCTCCATCTTTATTAGATGGAACAAATACGTCTGCTCTACCACTATTCTTCTTAGAATCGATTACATCATCACCAAAACCATCACTATCTGTGTCTTTCAAGTTATCATAACCAGGGAACAATTCGAATGTTTGTTCAACACCTTCAGAATCAACCCTAAACAGTTGATAAAGAACTCTAAAGTCTGCAGAAGAATGTCTATATGCTCCAAGGAGAACTTTCAGAGAAGTTGCTGGTTGCTTCAACGTTACCTTTCTAGAAACGTAAATTGCAGAGTGTGGATCACCCTCAACAAGATTTACTGATCCGCTCAATACATAATCATCGATTGGTTGATTGATTCTGTTTCTACCATAAACAATGGCAGTGTTCTGAGTATCAATAACTGGTGAAAGATTAGGATCGGAGGAAGACAATGAAAGACCAAGTGTGAATGACTTATTCTTAGGAAGATCAGTCAATCTTTCAGTCTCATTTTTCTCGGATGCGACCAGTCTTGTAGAAGAAAGACTGTTTTGTTCATTAATCTGAACCGACTCATAACCCTGATCAATGAATGAAGATTCAGATCCATCTGCACTGGTTCCTGAAACAGTTCTGATCTGAGCAGAAACTGTTGTATTTTCACCAGGTGTTATAACGTTGAATTGTGGGAGAATAGTATTGAATTGAATATTTCTAGATCCAGAAATATTATCACCACCAACAGAGTTCTCATCAGTGAAACTGAGTTGGTTATCTCCAGAAGATCTATCAGACCTACCAATTTGAAGATAATACTTGTCAAGATCACCAGCATTCTTCAGTGTGGCATCGGTTGGCATATTATGATCGGTATTAATTCTTGTCAAAGAAATACCATTCAATTCATAAGGATAAACCTTATCTCCAATACCATGAGATCTAATCAAAGAGTTATCAATTCCTCTTGTCCCAATTCCAAGAGTTCCTGCAGGAGAAGATCCTTCAATGATGCTGTTGTAGAAGATGATTTCATTATTGATCTTAAGATATCCACTAGAAGTAGAAATTCCTTCGAATGTTGCAAACGATGTTGTATTAGCAACTGAAATAGTTGTGTCATTTAATCCAAGAGCAGCATTCAATGTTGTTGGGACAGTATTTGGTTCGATATCTGCAAGAGTAACAACGTTGTTGTCCGCGTGCATACCGTGGTTAAACTGATTAACCTCCAAAACTCTTCCATCATAAAGACTATTTGCTACAGTAGATGATGTAATATCTGTATTAGCAAATGCTACAGCAGTTGATCCATCATATACTACCAAATCTTGACCAGAAGTAAACTCTTCACCTTGAACATTTGTCAAATACAGGGTGTCAAATCCATTGAGACCAGAAACTGTAATTTGTGCTCCAGTTCCTTTGGTTACATCAGCAGTTGTAATTCCCAAAACATCACCAACAACGTAACCAGTTCCTGGTGAAGAAACTGCGGAAACGCTAGAAAGTTGATTAGCGGCAAATACTACAGTTGCTTTAGCGCCACTACCAGATCCAGTGATACTGTAAAGAGAAACATTGGTGAATGTTCCGTTACTATATCCTGCACCTACAAGGGTGTTGGAAGTAGTGTTAATTCTTCCACCAACTTGATCAATGTATCCGTGAACTGCTCCAGAAGAAGTAGAATCACTAACTTTTCTTCCTACAGTAAGGAAATCATCGATGGCATCGGTGGTTGTAATACCAACAGTGAGTTTTCTTGGAAGAGTTCTAAGAGAATTGGAAAGCATCTCTGAAGAACTACTTTCAGTGTCGAGAGATGGATTATAGAAGTATGCTGTTCCATTTTGTGAGGTGAAGTTCGCCTTGTAAAGTTTAAACTTCAGATCTTCAAACTGGTTTGCAGTCCATATAGTTCCATTCTGGGACTTGAATAGACTTCCACCAACATACTGTTTGGTTACAATAACACTTTCAGCATCTGGTAATGTTGTTGTGTTTACTGTTCTTTCACCCATTCTAGCAATCCACGATTCGTAGTTATTAGAATGTGGAGAAAGAATTACCAGAGCATATTCTGTTTCTGGTTGTAAGTAAATTGGAGATGGGAAAGTAACTTTTGTTGCTACAGATCCATCGGTAGATGTATTAACCTGTGAAGGTTCTAACATTACACGAGCATAATCTTCAACCAGTTGATCGGTTGGAGTTCCAAGTTCTACAGTTCTCAGTTCAACAAATACCTTTTCATTTTCATCCTTACTACCGAAGAACAAATCAACAGATGTCAAGAATGCTCCAGTTTCATCAACAGTGAAGGTTTGGGCAAGAGGATCTTTTCCTCCTCCTCCTCCGCCACCGCCTGCTGGTGGCGGTGGGGGTGGGGGTGGTCTTCTAACTATTACTCTAGTCTGTCTGTAAGTATCAACGATTCCACTAGTAGCATACGTTGTTTCTCCATTACTGATGAGGAGACTTCCTGGTAGTGGAGTTGCATTTGTTGAACTTGAAGTCAACTTGAATGTCTTGGTTCCAGTGGTAAATCTTAATGGTGGCAGTGGTGATGCCAATGGATCTCTGAAGAAGAATGATCCGCCAACGTCTCCAAACGTATCTGTAATAACTCTAATATCAGATACAGTTGCCTGAGCTCCACTTGTCTGACCAAGGAGAACCATACCGACAGTGATATAACCACTATATCTACCAACTACTTCATCGGAGAGTGACTCCGTATCAATATTCAGAACTGTAGAAGATGCGGAATATGTTGTTGGTAGGGTTACACTTCTATTATATGGATTGAGTGATATGGTTGTTGTTGGATTGTTATAAGTTCCAGTCTTGTGGTTTGGTTGAATTGCTCTGGCGCTAAAGAGTCTTGTTCCACCAATAAATCCATGAACCGTTTCACCAACTGAGAAAACACCAGATGTCATTGAAATTTCAATGAGTTTTGGAATAATGTCAATTCCAGAAATCCCATCAAAGAATGGATAATATCTTGCAAGAGGTTTCAGACCACCAGCAACAAAAGTTACGTTTCTGGAGCGAATGTGAGCGTCGGGAACACTAGAGATCTTAATTGTTTCGATGAAAGATCCGTTAAAATCACCAGTGATTGATCTTGTTCCACCATCAACATAAATGTTTCTTACCCAGTTGTCTGATGCTGGAGTCAATTGGATTCTACCAATAAACTCAATCATGTTGAATGGGTTTACATTCTCAACTCTAGAAGCGAGAGGTTGTTGAATCCAATCTTTTTCTTCATACTTGAGAGTAATCAAATCTCCTGTCTTTTGGACATTTGAATCTAACAACTTCAGGTTTGAACTGAAATCTGCAGTAGCAACATCCAAGGATGGGTCAATTGCTATTTCTGGTTTTACCGAATAGAAGTCGATAGGTGTTAACAGTTCGCCATTTTCACTATCAATATCTGCTTTTGATAGACTTGAGTCTAATCTTGAGACATCTTTGAAATCATCTACAAAGAATCCACTCTTAAATCTATCGAGACCATCAGCATCTCTTACTTGGAAGGTCTTGGTATCAAGTTCAAGAAGTGAAAGTGAAGTAACGGTTTCGAGAGTTTCAATTCTATCTTCAAGTTTTCCAATATCTCTCATGGTATAACGTCTGTTATCCACAAGATTAATCTTGACATCATCCGTGTGATAAAGATATGCTGGATATTCAATAGTGGCAATATCCATTGCCTCTTCAGCATTAAATGGTGCCTTAGGATCTCTAGAAGATACGCCTTTAATTACGCTAAATGCTCCAAATTTGTCAAGGACTACCTTGTCAATTCTAGGAAGATAGAAGTCATATCCAATCAGAGAACTTTCCTGTGGTGTTACCAGCAAAGTTGGATTAGTTCCAGTTGTAGCAAAGTTTCTGCTACTAAAAGCAAATGGTGAACTGGATGATGATGAGAAAGGTGCAACTCTTGGTCTAAAGTCAAGAGTATCTGATGCTCTTAATCCAGATGGTAAAGTTGGAATGTCTGTCGTAAATCTTTCATCATCATAAGAATTTACGGTATAAACATCGCCAGTATCTGTAGATGGGACAGTGTAACTGTTATATATTACTAAAAGTTTGTGTGATGGAATATATCCATCATTCTTTCTAACAAGTTTTGAATAATCATAATATTGCTCTTTCTGCCCCTTATCAAGATAGAACTTCTGAGTAATATTTTGGTAACTACCCTCCGTTATTGATTGGATAGTTGAAGTGATGGCAGACTCTTCAAAATCTACAATTTCTCCACTAATGAATTTATTTGAATTTAAGTATACAATTTCAACATCAGTCGATGAAGACCTAGTTACAATTTGTGCAACTGCTTTTGAGTCTCTACCTACAATCTTCTCACCAAGGATTGAATTGGTATCTAAAGCAAGACCAGATGGGAAAGATAAAGAATCTAAAGTTGGAGAACTTGTATTGTAAGACTCATATATTGCAATAACATTAATAACATCAGGAACATTTAGAGAAATTTCTCTATCTTCAACTCTTAGACCATAGAAGTTGTTTTGAGTCAGACCAGAAATACTAGTCGAAACTCCAGAAACAGTTTTTTCTACAGTTAATTTATTACTTCTAGAATATTCTTTCTTTTTATTTCTAATACCGTTCTTTTTAACAGTCGTGTTAACAGTAACGTTGCTTGTCTGACTTTGTGTAAGACCTTTGATAGTTACCGTTGTTCCATCTGCATTCAAAGTAAATTGATCGGAAGACAGGTCTTCTACCTGTCCACTGCTATAGTGAACGCTATATCTCTCTGCATCAAATGTTTCAAAGAATGCGCTCGTAATTCCAACAGAAGAGATGGGTATAGTCATCTCACCAAGAGAGTCTGTAGACTCTTCTCTAACCTGTCTGGATACAGTAAGATTTGATCCAGAAAGGTCTACATGAGATACATTGTTGGAACTTATTGGTGCATAAAGACCACCATTTTCACTTACATTTGGTGTTCCAAGAGAAAATGTTACGTCAGCATTACTTGCAGGAAGACCGCCATCACAAACCTGATCAACTGTTGCTACTGCAACTACAGTCATTGATGATCCATCCGCAGAAACTGCAGAAACTCTATTAAAAGTCTCTGTAGTTACACCTGCTATTTGATATCTGATGATAGTATCTGTTTTAATTCCTGTGAAAAATTTTCCAGGAGAAGTTACGTTACCACCGGTGGTGATTCTAACAGTATCTGCAATTCCAAAGTTCTTAGGAAGAGATCTTTGTAAAACAGTGTCACCGCTAAAATCTACTTTTAGTTCGGAGGTAATAGAGGTAGAATCTTGGTATACTGACTTGACATCTTGAATTCCGAACTTCTTGATAGATCTAACAGATCTAGAAACTTCCGTAGATTCATTGATAAGAAGTTGTTCACCTTCGATAAAAGTTCCAGCAGTTTGTGTAAGTGTTATTTCTGTTCCCGAAGCAGCAGTTGTTACATACCCAGATGCTCCACTACTTACACCCCTAACATAAGATGTTGCTGGACATTGTGAAGAAGACAGTGTTTGGTTTACTGTTAATTTTGTATATGTTTGAACATCAAATAAGTAAAGATCCCACTCGGTGCTATTATTAGTATAAGTAGCATCAGTAAGACTGTAAGAGTAAACTCTTGCTTCACCAATCTCTTCTGTTGGTGCTGAAGAAATTACGGTTCCAGACTTTCTTTGACTAAAGAGTTTTACAGTGTTACTATTATTGTTTACACCTAAGAATGGAGATCCTGCAACATTATTGACCCTCATCAGGGTTCCAAATTCGAATGGAACCAAAGATTGTGAAATAGATTCCTTATCTCTTGGTTTTTCTACATCAAGTATTGTTGTTGAAACAGTTTCAATATCATACCCTCTAACGTATGCTTTACCTGCAGAAATCTTTACAGATACTAAATCGTCTGAAGGGGTATTTCCTTGATCAGTAACTTGATTAGAGTTGAATACACCTTCGTTGGAGAGATTATTGTTTAGAGATTCTTTTACATCAACGTCAAATTTACCTACAGAATAGTCGCCAGATTCTTCAAACGTTCTCTTAGCGAAATAGTCTCTAATTAAATTATACTGAGACTTATTCTGTATCTTCTTGATCTCACCTTCGTCAACTCTGAGTAACTCTACAAAGTTTTTGTCGTTGTAGTTTGTTAAACTCTTTTTAGACAGTTTTGTTGAAATTTTCAGTCTGTCTGCACCTGGAGCAGCAAAGTTAGAAAATCCTTTTGCATTATCATACAGAGAATTGTCATCTTTTGCTGTTACAAGATCTTCCGATATTGTAAGACCAACTCTATATGAAGGTGTTGAACTATAAGCATCAAGAACTATCTTATCAGATGATACGTTTACAAACGTTCCTCTAATGAAATAAACACCTGCTCCAACAGATGCTGAAGATCCTCTACCACAAGAATTCTGCGAAATGAGACTTGCTACAGTGTCTCCAGCATTGATTGTGGTATTGCCATAAGTGAATGATTCTTCTACAATAAGAACCTCACCGTCTTCAAAGTAAGATACCTGATTATCAGATCCAGATCTTACATACTTTATAAAGAGGGTTAGATCTGTAATTCCGTCAGTTTCGGAAATAGTAAGATATTTGTCTACTACCGCAACAATACCAGTATTTACACCTCTTATTCTTTTACCTACTAACTTATCAGCATAGACTGTAACATCTATTCCAAGATGTTGTGAATTTATCTTTGCTGAATAATATTCAGAATCATAATTAATGTTTCCAGGGATCACCATTGACCCCTCTTTGAACATATGACTTCCAAAAGACTCTACCTGGTCTTGGAGAATAGACTGTAAAGTCGTTAATTCTCTAGCCTGAACAGGAAATCCTGGTTTGAATAAGACCCTATAAAAATTATCGTTCTTGTCAAAGTCGTCGAAATAGGGACTTATATTGAGATTCGTTTTTTGTGGCATTTTTTAAAATTCCAGGATAATTTTAACGTCTTCTTTTTGTCTAGAATTTCTTGAAATCACGGGACGATTATCAAGATAGATTATATCTCCCGACCCTTTATTTATCTCAGCAGAGGCAATTCCGTTTGTAAACTGAGTGCCCAGTGATATAAGTTTGTTTCCAGTTGGGTTGGTGGTAATTCCAGTAAATGATGTTTCAATCGAACCAGAGAATCCGCTAGGAGTGGTCACTGCATTTCCACTTGATTCAAAATCATATACCTTTGAATCAGTAGAAACACCAACATAATCTGTAGAATCATATGTGGTTTGATTCAAGAATAAAGTTCTTTCTTGGAAATACTTAATAACCTTAGTTTCAGAGTCATATGATGCTACGAATCCTTTTGCAGTTCCACCAGTTACTGTTTGACTAATTCTATCTCCAATGTTTGGAGTTCCAGTAACAGATGAGAATTTAATCGCACCAAGAGAAGAATACTGATTTTCAGTAAACAAAGAAGTTGATCCAATTGAAGTTGGGTTCTTAACAACCCCAATTTGAGAGAAGGTTGTATCTATTGGGAAATCTCTAGTAGAATCATCAAATCTTGCATAGAGTAAAACTTTATCAGATCCCAACTCAGAATAAAGATCATAACCATGACCCTTAGATGGTGGAATAATCGGAATCAGTTTCGCTCTTATAGAAGCGTTGGCATTTATCGATCCAAGATCGACAATTCCGTATGTGTAGTTTTTACCGCCAGCAGATACAACAGCAGAAGTTATTCTTCCAGAACTATCAACGTCAACAACTACCTTTGCCCCAGTCCCGTCTCCAAGAATGTTTAATTCATGAGACCCTTGTGAATATCCAGCACCTCTGTTGTCAATATAGACTTTTTTAATTTGATTTTCATTATTATCGGAGTTTCCGTTATCTCTAACAGATACTACCTGACTGTTGGTTGAAGTGTTCCAATCTCCAGGAAGAGAAATATATTCAGTAGAATCAAACTTAATAATATCACTTGGAGATATGCTGAAAAGATATTTCCAAACATATCCATCACCACTTTCCCCAGCCTTAGATGGTTCAAGATCTGTGAAGGTTGGTTCGTCTAAAGAAGCATTTCCTACTGTGTTAATCCCAGATGAACCATTATCGATACAAGTATAAACTTTGTAATCGCTATTCATCACATAGTAATTTGCATCATAAAGTCTAGAAGACTTTGTTACTGGAGACAAATTAGATATGCTATAATCATGGCGATACATTTCATATCGCGTTCCTCTTGACCACTCAACCTTCTTAGCAAGTCTTCTTGCATTGGCAGAAGTTACCTTCTTGCCATACATTGCAGAACTGCCAACAAAATTGGAATACTCAATGTTATCTGTGGGTGTCGGAGTATCCGTATCCCAATCAGCATCTCTGCCAAATCCAGATGCTTTGGGATTTGGCAGACCTACAAAGATGTAATATGAATTAGAAGCACTACTAACTGAATCTAGAAAGTTTCCAGCATTTAATATTCTAAACTGATCTGTTACAATTGCCGCCATCGTAAATAGCTTTTTTCTATATTTATAACTATCCCAGATCTTTCCTGAGACTTCCAGTATCTCTCAAACCATACCCTCTTCTTTGAATTGTTGGGAAGGTTGACAAACCAGCATCAACAGTGAATCCAGTTACGCCGATAGAAATAGGAGAAGATGCTCTGGAGAATCCAGATAATCTACCCCAGGAGAATCTTCCAGCAGGACTTGTTGTGAATCCAGTTGCAGATAAACCAGTTGTATCTGTGGTTGAAAGAATATTGCAAGTTACAATTCCAGATGTTCCTCCAGGATATGACAGTGCGTTGACAATGTAAATATTGTCTGCAAAAGTCGTTCCGATTCCAACAGTGTTAGAATCTCCATCATCGATTGAAGTTACTCCAGTTCCGACTGAAGTGTCATAGATGAAAATTGGATAACCAACAACCAAATCCGAATTGAAGTTTGCGGAATTGAGATTAAATGTAATTGCAAGTGGGTTTGATCCAGTTCCAGAAGATGTAGAAATCCCTGTAATGATACCAGAGAATCCTTGGACTGTGTCTATTTCCACAATGTTTTCGAATGAAGTATCAGCAACTGGAGCGAGAACCTGTGGGGGATTTGCAGTTGTGTATCCAAATCCAGGAGTTGTGATAGTTGCTGATGTTATAGATCCACCAGTGATAGAAACAGTTGCCGTTGCAGTGGTTCCGATACCAACACCAACATGTTTTGGTGCTGCAATAGAAACGGTTGCAGAAGCGCCAACATAACCCGATCCACCACTTACAATATCCAGAGAACTGATAGTTCCTGCTGCAGATACAACAGCAGTGATTGCTGCTGCAACTGGATCTTGACCCTGAACAATAAGTGCATTTACATCGTTAATAACAATTGAAGATTCATTTTCTTCGTAGTTGAAGAATTGTGCATCATCAACAAATATTTCAGTGTCCGAAGTGGTCAGATCACCAATAATCTTAGCAGTTGGGTATACTTGAGGTTCGATGGAATCTCTAGACTTGTAGATATTTTCTCCACCGAGAATTAAATCTCTCTTCTGCTTTATCCAGTCAAGAGGTTTGAAATTCACTTCATCAATTCCAATACCAGCGTAAATATCAGTTTCTATAGTATCTGAGGTTGTGATGCCAACAATGGTTCTACTCTTTTGAGTTACAGTGTCGTCAATGTTGTTATTTTTACGAATTTGAACTGAGTCACCAACTTTCACAGTCTCATTAATGTTAACCAGTGTGCTATCAACACCCCTTGTTCCCCTATAGAAGAAAATATCAACAATTTGTTCTTCTGTTGGTGCTTCTGTGAATGAGAAAGATGTTCCACCATCGAAGACATATGCCTCACCAGGTTCTTGAATGACCCCGTTTACAAATATCAGCAATACGGAACTCAGATCTACATTATTTTGTGAACTTTCAAAACTCAACAGTTGACCATTATAGTAAAGTGGGAATCTAGTTCTAGATCCATTTTGAAGACTGGATATGCTATCGATAAAGTCAAGTTCACCAAACTGCCAAGATGCAAACGAATCTGTAAAGGTATCTAATACAGTAAGTTCAAAATTCTCTACAGGAGAAGAAAGATTCCTATCAGTCACAAGACCGACAGCGGTAAATACGTCACCAACTCTAAATCCATATCCAGGTCTGCTGATCTTAAAGTTTGTTACTTCAAACATTGTGGATCCAATGCCTGTAGTTGAACTTGCTCCAACATCAACAGTCAATAGCAAACCAGTTCCAGTTTCGGTTGTCGATCCTAAACCAGGTCTAGAAACTCCAGTGATTTCAAGGTTTTCGTAAGATGGTGGAGAAACGTGTATTGCTGGATTTGTATATCCAGTTCCACCAGAACCAACGTTAAAGGAGAGTGTGCCTCCAGCACCGACAGTTGCTGTAATAGATGCAAGATCTCCAACATGACCACTTTCAAAAACGGTTACGCCAATAGAAACGATGCCATTGTATCCAGATCCAACTATATCGGTAGTTCCAAGACCAACGGATACGATTGATCCTCCAGCCCCAACAACTGCGGTTACAGACGCTCCTACAAGTGGTGCATACCCCAAACCTGGTGTAGAACCAAGAGAAACGATAATTCCTCCTCTTGGTAATTGATTTTGATTTACATCATAATCAGAATTAAGTATTCCGCCTGAAGTTGATATTCCAGTGAACACTACACTAGAAACACCACCATCTTCAGTGTAATCATAATTATTGCCAGTGTTATTTTCTGTGGTTGGTGTTTGGAATATGTTGTTGATGAAGAGAATTCCACTTCCCGTTTCAATTCCAGTAGTGTTTGCTCCACCAACCGTCAATGCATAAGTCTGACCAATTCCAGTAAATGACTTGGAAATGTTATCATAAATCTTGTTTGCACTATAATCCTGTCTCAGATATACTCTTCCAGCGAAAGACGAGCGATCAAACAGAAGATTACCATCATTTCTTAACTCTTCACTGTTTCCTCTTGGTGGTTCGGTAAAGTGAATCTTATTATCAACAATGTTGAATGATCCAAGATAAACTTGTGCCGTTGATCCATCACTATGCTCGGCAGCGGTAGATCCAACAAATCCTCTTCCACCTTTAATCAAGTTGATAGATCCAGTTCCAGTTATTGGACCAATCGAAGTTGTTCCAAGACCAACAGACTGAACTTCAATATATTCATTATCAACTTTCAAGATATCTCCTGGTAAGACAGAAGAGATTCCAGAAATACCGAAGTATGTTGCTGCAGATCCTACCGTTCCACCATTATCTTGTAAGGTGTAAGAAAGTGAAGTGAATGCGATTGGACTTTGGACAATGCCATCAATCGAAATGATGGATTTCTCCATCTTCTTAAACATTTCTAAGGTGTGAGCATTTCCAGTTCCAGCAGAACTGAATGTTAATCCAGTTCCAGCATTTGCCAGTGCTCTTGTAGTTGCTATTTGGAATTGATTATCATTTACCTTAATAGCAAATACTGTTGCTGGGAGACTACTTGCCCCAGAAACTTGAATATCACTAAAGGAAACACCAGAGAAAGAGGAACCAGATTCATAAATCAACTGCTCTCCAGTGCTAAAGAAGTGATCATTTATAGTGAAAGTTCCATCTGTGAGACTCAATACACTAGAATCTGATGGGTTGAATGATTTTTCAAATACTGGTATACCATCAGTTTTTGCTTCAAACGATGTTTGATTTACTCTGCTTCCATTGATTGCATTATATCCAGAAACAACTAAAGACTCTGAGACAGATCCGTAAGAAAGGACCTCTGCCTCATTATCTAAATCTCTTTCTGTTTGTATTATCTCACTGTAAGTTTGAATCGTTAGAGTGTCGGCAACATCAGGATGGAATTCGATATTAAGATTTGATCCGCTGATGGAGGATCCGAAGGTTCCAATTCCAGTATTACTTCCATTTGACATAAATGGATACTGAACAACATAGGAATCAGTGCCATCATGAATGGCAAGAATTTGATGTAATGCAGATGTATTACCATATCCAACTTTTGCTACGGATTTAATCGTAGTAACATCAGTTGTCGATACACTGAATACTGTTGTAACACCAGAGGAGACTATGAAATTACTCTCCAATCTGCCACTACTTTCTGTTCCCGCTGGTTGACCAGATGCCAGGAATCTGTGAGTGCCGATTCCAGATGCTGTAGTTCCGAATCCAACTGTTTTAGATCTGATAAAGACGGTATCAGACTCATCATTGTTGTAATCTAAAGATAAGACACCAGAATCAATATTTGCAGAGAAAGTTCCTATGAAGTTTCCGGATACTAATTTTCCAGAATCGTTATCAAAGTAAACCTCAGAAATAAATGTATCTGTTCCGTCATGATCGATGTAAAGTTCAACGTAGTTAACTTCGTCTGTTGCTGTGTTCTCTACTTCAAGGTTTACAAAGAAAGCTTCTGTTGAAACGGTTGAAGAATTGATAACAGATGCAGTAGTTCCAGATGCAACCGAAACATTGGATCCTGTCAGATTAATGAATCCGATAGACTGGGTTCCGATACCTGATATCTGTGAAGAGAAGTTATTCTTAATAACTTTAATGTCATAATCAGAGTCATACTTCTCAGTAGGAGTGAACCTCAATGATAAATCCCCAAAGGAAGAAATATTTGCTGTTACATCAGCAACCTCTTCACTCGTCGAATATATCGATCCCTTCTGAACCGACACTACTTCACCAGATACAGTTGGTATAGTAATAATTTCAGTGGTTTGTCTCTCACTGCTGTCTGGGTTTACAATTTGGACCAGGAATCTTGAATATCCATCATTGACATTATAGTCAACAATATCCACATAAAGATCATTTGCAGAATCCGCGCTTGAGAATTGTGAATTTACATCATCTAAAATCAAAACCTTGTTTGTAGTGCAGTCAATATAGTCCGCTAGTTTTTTGTTTTGGAATTTTATAAACTTGGATCTTACTGGACTGTTTGTAACAGTATCAACATCAATTGATAGATCAAATGCGTTAATGGTATCAACTCTACTTTCAGAGATTACATCAATTACTGCTGTTGTTGAAGAGAGGATAGTATTAGCAACTCCTGCTTTAGCAGAACTCGTTATACCAACATCAGCAAAATTCTTAAGACCAGTAGTGTGTAAAAGACGATTTACTGGATTAACTAATTCATCATATGTAATTGGACTCTTGACCGTATAAGACAGGTTCTGATAATAGTCGTTATCTGGGAGAACTTGAATGTCTTCGCTCAGTTTTCCAATTTCATCAGACCATCCGATGTCCTTTCTCAAGGAATAATCGATGGTAAAGGATGCTCTATTTTCCTCAAGAGATTCTATGGTTGCTATAGTTCCAGAATCCTTACCCAGAATTACATCACCCTTATCCAGATTATAGGTTCCATAAACTTTAACTTGATCGTTTGAGTTATCAGTGACGATCAAATCTCTTTCTACATAAGACCCACTTTCAAAAGTAAGTAGTTTTTCACCGACCAAGAATGACAGCGCATCTTGAGTTACGCTGAATACTGGATAGTTTGATTTTTTAATGATAGAAGCATATGAATTCTGACTGGTAACTGCAACTCCGGGGTTTGATGTAAATTCTGAAATATTGAATTCAACTTCTGCTGGATTTGTATTTCTGTAAGCAGTTACTTCGAAGAACTTATATCCAAGGTCGGATGAATTAAATCCGTCTCCAGATGTTCCAAACTTCAGTATATTTTCAACATAAACTTCTTCACCGACTGTAAACGCATCTGTGCTGAATCCAGATACTGGAGTAGTCAGAACACAAGTTACTAAACCAGATACTGAAGATTCGCAACTCTTAATTCCAACACCATTGCTATTATTTACAGCAAATATCTGATTAACAATACTGGTCAGACCTCTAGGTGCTTCTATTATATCAACAGAGGAGATTGAAGATCCTTGTATTGTAGCCTCAATTAAACCATTGCTGTAAACAGATCCAGTTTCTGGATTGACAATAACGAGGTCAGGACTCGTTGTATAGTTTGATCCACCTGATACAATTTCAACGGATTTGATAATATCTCTGTTGACTATATTAATCGTAGGTGAAACATATGCCTCTGGACTTAGAGTCTTGTCTGCAGAGAAGTCAAATCCTTGATCAAGAATTGTAACTTCGTTTATTCTACCAACATCCAATGATTCTGGTATGATATCTGCTCCAGTTCCTTGTGTAGAAGCAATACTTACAAACTTTGGAAGTTTCTTATAATTCAAACCAGTGTCAGTTACATCCAACTCAGCAACACCACCTCTTGCGGTTGATGAAGATGTTGAATACTTCAGAACATCAGTGTTGCTTTGGGTGTAATTTAAAGTCTCTGGAACAGATCTCAAAGAAAGTGTAAAGGAAGTTGCTGCTACTCCAGAGATATTATATGAACCATTGTAAGAACTGTTTTCATATGATATCTCATTATAATTTGTTACTTTTCTATCAGTAGTGCTGATCTGACCAGAGTTCTCTAAAGCATAGTAAAGTTTGTCTGGTAAGGAGTCGCTGTAACTGAGAGTTAGTGTAGCAGTAGATCCTGATCCAACTGTTCCAACACTACTTACACTGAATGTAGTAGTAGATCCTGTAGAAACAAATTGGTTATAGAAGTCATCATCTTCAAATAGTTTGAGATCATATCCAGAGAGAGAAGTATCAGATACATCAAAGACTAAATCATTATTTCTGATTACTTTAATTTGAGGATTGATTAAAGTAATCTCCTGAGATGGTCCTCCAGTAGATCCAACACTTACAACTGTTGGTGGTTCATTCTTTACATCTACATCAGTTTCACATAATTGAATAGTATTATCATCTATTCTGTAGACGTAGTATGATCCAGTGGTGAGACCACTTGCAATTTCACCAGTAGCATTGTAGAAAACCTTTTGACCCGTTTTTAAACCATGAGAAGTTAAAGTTAACTGGTTTGTTGATACTGATACTGATGCTGATGAGAAACCAATTGGATTAATTAAAAGTTTGTTGTGATCTGTATTATACTTAACGTAAACTGCTGTAGAATCACCAATACCGATAGATCTATTAGACTTAATATTTAAATTAACAATATCGTTATTTGACAATAAATGTGCAGTAGATACTGAGACAACTGCTCTTACCTTTTCAACTTTTCCCGTTACTTGGGTGAAGTTGGATTCAAGGGAATATTTGAAATCATCGTCATCACCATTTGGAGTGAAAGCTCTGAAATACAAACCATCTGAGCTGGTTGTTAATCCAACCTGTGTGGTCAAACCAATGTAATCTTTTGATTTGTTGATTACATACACAGTTTGAGTGTTTCCACTTGCTGGTAAAGCAAACTCGGTGCTCAAAGATGCATCTGATACAGACAGAGCGTTTCCTGCACCCTTATCAATGGTTACTTGCTGAGAAGTTTTGAAGGGGTGATTTGGTAAGTAAATACTTTGAGTTGGAACAGATACTGATACAGTTCTATCTCCAACCACATAATTTGTGGATGTGGATATTCCAGTTTCAGTTCCAATACCCAAAGAATGTATGGGATTGAAGTATACTTTATCGTTGAGTTTTGAATCAAAATATGGTGTAGTTACTGGGATGGTAATTTTGCCATCATACACTGTAAATTCTGTAGATGCGGTATGAGCAGATCCGACAACACCTCTTACAGTTCTTATAACACTATTATCTGGGAATACATTGAGAACTGACATTCTCTCAGTTCCAATGGCAATTGTGGATCCAGTAGACACAGTTACTGGGATCCTTGAGACGTAAATATCAGTAACTACACCTGCGGTTGCATTAGATGAAACTTCTTTAATTAAGTATCCAGTTTCCGATGATACTCCAGCAATATGAGAATTTGTCAGTCTTTGAATGGAAGTTGAAAGACCGGAAAGAATAATACTGTCATTATTGACAATCTCATTTACTGGATCTATGTGCAGAGAAACGGTATTAGAATCTTCTCTAATAACTTTAGCAGACTGATATGATACTACAGTAGTGGTTACATCATTTATTGTTTTTCCTGTTACAGATTTAACATCAGCAGATACTCCAGATCCATTTGTTCCTGAATTGTCGAAGACTACAGAGTCGCCAACAGCATATCCACTTCCATCTTCATTAATGAGGAACTGAGTTACGCTACCTTTTGTTACCGAGTCAATAGTCATCCTTTGTGGAACTATTTCATATGGTTCTACAATGAAATCATTGTCGGAGTAATTGTCGGCAGCCTTATATGGGAAGGTGTTTCTTATCAGATTTGAATTGTTAAAATCAAATTCTTGATCTAAAGTTTGATCGACTGGTAAAGACTTATAGGAGTTACCAACAAAGTATGGGAAAACAGAAGCATAGTTTGTTGGTGAGATTGTGGCAAAGTATGCATAAACACCTTCTGGGAATTCTGGTGTTTTTCCATATCGACCATTATACTGATCCAGATCTCCAGATGCATCATACTTGTAATCTTCAATGAAGAACCCAGAAGCAAATCCTGATGGTCTATCTACAACACTAGATGTAGATAGTGCATAACTGGATTCTACTACTTTTATAGAAGAGTTGATGTTGTTAGGATCACTGTATCCATAAGATCCATAAATTGGATTTCCATCAAAGGACCATCCGATGAGTGGTGAATGGTTTGCACCGCCATCTTCAAACTCAGATACAATACTGGTAGTGTATCCAACTAATCCATACCCTACCCCTTGTGTATTAGATGGATTATCCAATATAACTTCGTCAGAGAATCTAACCGCATTATTGACTGTCAGGTGTCTAACTTCGGAGTCTGCAAAAGCATTTCTTCCGTTAGAAACAACACTGACGGTTGTGTTACTATCATACCCAATACCAGAATTGATTATAACAATCTGTGTTATTTTTCCATCAGATACTACTGCTCTTAACTTTGCACCTGTTCCTCTTCCAACAACGGTTAACTCTGGGGCAGAACTGTATTCGGATCCAGCATTAGCTATTAATACTCTCTCTACTTTTCCTCCCGATACAATTGGAGTTATCTCCGCATCTTTTCCAGTTTTGAATGAAACCGTTGGTCTCTTATGGAAATTTAAAACATCAGATCCATATCCAGTTCCTTTTTCATAAAGATACAAATCAACAATAGATCCTCTAACGATAGGAGTTGCTGTTACAGTTCCAGAAACACCATCATATTCAACGTTTACAGTCAATTCAATTGGTTTGTATGCAAAGTTTTGGTAACCAACTCCACTGCTTGAAAGTTTTACGTAATTCTTGCGATCATAGTTGGATGTTATTGTTCCACCAGCACCAGCATTTGCCAATCTAAAACTATTTTCATCTTCTTTGATAACATAATAATTTAATGACGTTGAAAGACCAGAAATTTCAGTTCCATCGGTTGTATAGACAACTAAGTCGCCATCATTGAAACCATGACCATTGAAGTCAATTTTATCCTCAACATGGGATACATTTTCTGGTTTGACAATTAACTTTCTGTTCTCGTATCCACTTCCAGAATTAAGAACCTTAATAGATCTGAGGGTATTCTTTAAATTAAGTGTTTTGAACTTATGAATACCTTGTGCATTGGAAGTTGTAAATCCTACAGTATTAATACCAGCATTGTAATCTGCAAGTGTAGAATATAATTTTATTGTTGTGGTATCAATAACTTCTGGATAGTAAGTTGAATCTCCATTTAAGGTTGACCCAGAATCTAAATTACTTCCAAGATAAGATCCTACTCCAACAGCATTATTTGTATTTCTATCATAGAGGAGGGGTTCTCCGCTCACCAAGTTGTGAACGGTCAAGAATTCAAGTGTTTCTGTATAGATGTTTACACCACCACCATCATAGTGTGGTCTAGCATCAAATTCAATTTCACGTTGTCTCTTTTCTAATACAGGTTCTAATATAGCACCTGATCCATTACCTCCAGAGATTGTTGTTGATACAACTCTCTTGATATCAAAATTCTGAGGATCAACAACAACTTCCTTTACATCTCCAACTACAACTGCTCTAGAAAGTGCAGTGGTTCCAGTTCCAGGATTTGTTATACTGATAGTTGGTGGATTAATAACATCATAATCAGTTCCTCCACTATACAGTCTCAACGATTCTACTGGTCCATAATAAATTTTATCTTGGGACTTGTAGTTTACAATATCCACACCATTGATCAAAGAACCAACAGAACCTGGAATAGTCTCGCTATTAGTTCCAAACTTTATGTTTTTCTTATTGGGGAACTTATAAAGATTTTTCTGTGGATTTATAGATTGATCTTTTTGAGAAATTAAGACAAAAGTATGTGATCCGGTAGAACTGGATGAGTTGAATTCAATTGGATCATCAGTTACTATTAAAGATCTGGAAAGATACAGTTTAATTTTGTTGTTTGGAGTTAAAACTTTTACATAGTAACTACCTTCAGAAATTCCAGTAAGAGACTCATTTTCTGCGGTGTAGTAAACCTCATCTCCAGTAATGAATGGAACGCTAGAACTGAAGGAAAGAATGCTATACTTATCTGTTACAGAGTTGTATCCATCTAAAGCAGATCCGCTAGCAGATGCTAAAACTGCTTTTGATATTGACTTTGTTATGTCGTATGATGGAAGTGAGTTAGAAGCAACATAAAAATACTCATCATTTTCATTATAAACATTCTGAACATCACTTGTTAATACATTATCTCCATAGAAAATTGGAGTGCCAGAACTGGTTGCTTTCTTCAGATTTCTTCTGATAGAATAATCGAGAGTAGAATTATAAGTAAAACCTGTAAGATTATTCAGGGTTATCTGTTTTCCAGATATTGAAGCAACGGTGGCATTGGTGTGATCTACATTTTGAGTAGAACCCAAAAGAATATCTACAGAATCTCCAACCTTTAAACTGGACTTATCAATATCGGACTTCAGAACAAAGTTTGATCCACTGATGCTTTCTACTTCGAATCTACAACTTGTGTTGTAAATCCAACTATTTGCAAAAAGTTCTTTATAAGTCTTATCGCTTTCTGGATTTAAGATCTTTTCGCCAACGTTCTTAACGTAAACAATCTCACCCTCTCCTGCCAGTTTAATATCACTAGTTGTTTTGAACTGGGAAAGAACACCAGTGAGACGGAGATCTACTCTCTTAGTAGTATCTCCATCTTCATATCCATAGTAAACCTCAGAAGATCTAATCTCTCCCGCAACATCGATTGATGTTTCAACGCCACTACAACCTAAGAACTGGTTTACAGTCTTGCTTGTGTAAGTGATCGAGTTGTCTCCAGAAACTAAAGTTCCTGAAGATGGGAATCCAATGGTGCTATCTACTGTAATTACTGTGGATCCTACAGATACTGCGCTCATGGCAGTAACTTTTGGTTGAACCGTAAAAGTTCCTTCAATCAGATCAGCATCACTGTATCCAACGAACAAACCAATCTTATAATATGAGGTTGAAATACCAGATCTACTGAAGATTTCAACTTCGGAAATAGAAGCCTTGGTATCAGAATCAGTAGACTTTCTGATTGTTTGACCAACCAGTTTCAGAGGATCTCCAGAAATTCTTTCTGCAACAACAATTTCTCTTCTTAAAAATCTTGCAGAAGAAGGTTTTGGCAGATAATCTTCAAGATCTACTACTTTTGGTGTTACACCGTAGAGAACATTAAAGAGGATTTTAAATGATTCTTCTGTTCCCTTTGATTCGTAGAGTGATCTTGCTTCTTTAATGAAGTTATTTACATTCAGGTCTGATACAAAATCAACGTCTTCAAGACCTGGAGCAAAAGAATACTTGAGTTTTTTATAGAATTCTTTTAAAAATTGAACACTAAGGTTTTTTACCGACGATCCAGAGGTGTGTGATGCCGCACTAGAAGTAGCAAAAACGAGTTCTTCTGGGTTTGCATTTGAGGTATAGTTAGTAACCCCACTAAATCCTCTTACACATCCAGTAAAACTGTTTGCAGTTATACCAGTATAGGTGAAAATTTCATCATCAATTTGGAACAAACCATACTGATGGGGAAATCCCTTAGTCGATGACACAGAAATAGTGTCATCCGTCGAAGAAATATCTGCTGTGATTGTTGGAGAACCAGAAATAACCTCAGGGGTGAGGTTATCAATCTTCAAATATTGATCTAAGTTATCAGAAAGGTCTACTGGACCACCCTGATATTCCTGTGAAATATAATACTGCTTTAAAAAATCTATTGCTTTAGGACTTTCAGAACGTAAAAATTCTGGGAGTTGGTTCTCAATAATTTGCTGAACTTTTACCCTCGTCTCAAATCCAGTTTTTATCATCTTATACCCTCTTTAGTTCTCCGTTTAAGTAGCTAGAAGTCGTTTTATATCCGACACCGGATATCTGCTCACCAGACGTAATAGTATCCTTAACCATATTTATCTTGCTATCGGAAACTGAGAAACTCAAATAGAGATCCTTGAGACCAATAACATCGTTTGATTCTGGGAATGCCTGAATCTCAATAATATTGTTTTCTTTTACTGTTGAGGTGATGTTTAATGTATTGACTATAATCTCACCTTTAGTGTAATCTACTGTTCCAGCAGACTTAATTTCCACAATAACACTTCCATCAGTTGTAGATTCTTTTACGACTGATAGAACTCCCATTCCATTCTCTCCAGGAACGTCTGTGAAGTAGAAAGTTCCCGTTCTCCCAGCAAGGGTAAATCCTGTGCTCTTGATGTTGAATCCCGAAGTATCGTAATGGAATTGATTTCCAAAACAGAGTTCATACTGGGTTGATTGATTAATCAGTGCCTTTAAGTTTCTTCTAATTCTAACTCTGGTGATATTAGAAGTAACTGCATTGTTTACGTTGTCAATAGTCTGACAAACCTTACTATACTTGAATCTACCACCAAACTTATTGATGTTAGAAGTGGCAAATGTATTCAACGTATCAGTGACAGAGGTTTTCAAATCATTTACGTTGGAAACCTGTGATGTATTGTAATAAACAGCAGAATCAATCTCAACATAAAGAACCTTAAGATCAATGATCTGTTGGTTAATACCAGACAGTGAGTAATTTTTCAGTTTTGATGCGATTGTTTCCTTATCAAAATCTGATACAAAGTCACCATTCTTTGGTTTGATGCTAATTACAACATTACCAAACTGTGGTGGATCCAACTCTTCGCCGCCAACAACAGAAACTGACTCTGTATTGGGATAGATCATCTGAATAATCGCTTCGTAGTCCCTCGCTGTGACCGCTCTATACTGCGAGGAATACAGTCTGGGGGCAAAATACTTAATTGAGTCAATTGCCTCAATATCGCCGCCGTTAGACGACCTATTGTTTGTTGTTATCGTTATCGAATTCGTTGGAACAACGACATTATTCAGAGAATCTAAGAGTCTACCAGAAAATGCGAAGTTTGATGCTCCATTACCTTCAATACCATCAGTAATAATGTAGGTAACTGTGACTACAGACTCATTTTCAAGTTTTTTGCCGAAATATCCGTCACCAAACAGCAGTTCATACTTCTCATCTTGAACTTCTTGGATCAAATAGATCTCAGAAGAAGAACTGAGGTTTAAAATATTGTCAACTAACTGATATTCTCTACCTAATCCCGAATCACTAGATCCTTTTACATAAACAGTGATTGTTGATGTGTCAATGAAGGAATTATTGAGGATAAATCTCTGATCTAACGATCCATCAACGACAAAACTGTTCCTTACAAAGGTTCCCTGGTAGATATCAATTTCAGAAAATGTTGCTGTCCCAGAATTTACGGTTGTTGTGATATTTTCGGGGATTGAAAAGATATAATTCGTCTCATTCGTTGCACCTACACACACTAGACCCGCCTCTAAGGTCAGTGTTGGGGTTGATGCGCTAGTTTCTACACTGAAACTTACAGACGCCTTAGCGGCGCTTCTGGAGCGTGGGACATATCCTATATTTCTTGCCAAAGAAACCACATTTTCTCTCAATGTTGCCGAATCCAAGAAGGATTCGTTGACAATCATGTTAGAGTTAAATGCTGTAATATAGGTATTATACGCTAGAGTATCAATTAAGACCGAAAAGTTAGACCCCTCAAAGTCAAAATCCGTGAAATTTGAATTTGCACGGAGATAATCCTTGATAGAGGTCCTTATTTGGTCAAAATCGAGGTTTGTAAATTTGGTAAAAGGCATTGTTTATCTGGTTGCCTCTAATAGAAACGTAAATTCTTGAGTAGGAAAGTCTTGACCGACAATATCAAAGAAAATTGTGACCTCAAAAGTGTTATTATCAGGTTGAGGATCGACCTGAACCTGTAAATTAGCGACTCTTGGTTCAAAATTTTCAATGGTTGTCTGTATTTGCTCTTCTATTTCGGATGCAGTACCGAAATCGATGAACTCAAACAGACTTGATCGAACATCAGACCCCAAAAGAGAGTTAAAATAACGCTCTGTAGGGATCGTTTCGACCAAATTTCTTACTGAACGGCGAATTGCGTTCTCATTTTTGAGGATTGCAAGGTCTTTTGTCACAGGATGTGGGTCAAAAGACAAACTAATGTCCTTAAATGCTCTTGATATCCGTGTGACTGCCATTGGTCAAAGAGTTTTCTTGCCTTTATTTATGCTCACTGCCAAGGATTTCCGTAGTTCGGCTCTGTGCCATACTCCCAATCGTCGTAATCTTCATCATTTCTGATTTTCTCATGAAGTTGTGACTGTTTTTTCAGATCATGCTTCTGTTCATAGTCCATAATCTCTTGAAGAAACTCCTTCTTCTCCTCATAAACATTGATTCTTTCCATTGAACCATAGTCTGAGACAAGACGATTCGTCCCCCACATTTCTCTCATGTATTCTCTGTTCCTATCGACAGGTGAATTGCCCATTTTAGATCCTGTTTTATGAAAAAACAGAACTTTTAGAGGGGTTGCTATCCCTTATGTGCGTATTTATTCGCATAAAAAAGGGGGCGTGGTGTCTCCCCCTTGTAGTATTTAACCTTTACCTTGTCCACGATAACGCTTCTTAGCTTTATTGCGAGAAGACGCGGCACACTTTGTATGAGCACCCTGCCCTTGACGAGTTTTCTTCGGCGCACCTTCTACATAACCGCCGCCCTTACGAATAGCCATAATGAATCTCCGAGATAATTTCAGTTTCTATTTCTCCAGGACTTGGAGAACCTGTCTGATAAAATTCAATCGACAGGTCCTCCATAATATCGAAATATTCGTCCTGTGTCAAGTGTGTATAAATCTTACGCCCTTTACGATAAACATTGTAAAGATCGTTAGCCATGTCAGATCACCCTTGTCTTTTCGTGACCGACTCTAATACGAGGATCGCACCAAATCTCAAAACCTGCTGAGATTGCATCCAAACAGAATGATACATCTTCTCCACACATATCCTGAACCTCTCCAGATTCAAAGACTTGCATCTTAGGAGCAAACCATGGATACTTCATCTCCTTATGCTCAAAGACTCCTTTCTTAATCATCAACCATCCAAATCCTGCATAGTCAACAGTGAAAGGCTTACGACGCTTCTGAATCGTTTCTAGCGTTTCATGATTCATGACTCCACCATTGTTCCTGAAGTCATCCTCATCCATCCAGTGAGCAACAGATGTCGTATGCCCGTCTTCCGTGCAATACCATCCACTGGCAATATCCTTATCCATCAACAATAATTGCCAAAACTTGTCTGTGTTAAACACAATATCACTATCAATCCACAATTGATAATCATAATTTAATTTGCCATCCCAGGGAACCTGGTCAGGTCCACGCAAAACATTAGCTCCAAGACACTTGCATCTTGCAAAGTTTACCATGGAAGAATAATCCTGCGAGATCTGAATCGATCCTCCCGCTTGCACAATGTCAAAACATAATTGAACAAAATTCTTCAAATATGTGTAAGACACTCCACGACCAGGAAGACAAAATACAATCGACTTCCCACGAATCATCTCACGTGCCTTGTCGTAATCCCACTCCGATTCTGCTTGTTGGGCGGGACTCGGCGCTTTCGCTTTTACAGTAAATCCTTTAGCCATAAGAAAGTAACGTTACCTCAGTATCATACAATAATTTAGGAGAGAAGTCAATCCATCAATCGACGACTTCTGTGACAATAATCGAATCCCCATCGACTTCCATATTCACAACTGTTCCCTCATACCACCCAAACTCACTCAATACCCACTCAGGAATATTTACATAATACTCCCCAGTTATTGGATCGACCTCTACAGTCGTAAAATTTTTGTCCGGATTTTTTTGCATCAGAGGTATTTTGAGTGCGACTTTTAACCTTATATAGAGCTAGCAAAAGCAAGACTTTATAGATTAGGGAAGTTAGGGGTTTTTATATACGGGGGGAAACCGCCTAACGCGCCCCGACGCGGCACCCCCACAACGGGGGGCACTGCCGATTCACTAACACATAAGGCAGGGGGGAGGGTGTCCCCCCCACTCCTATCAGGCGGCGGCGAACACCTGGGGGAAGTCCTGGGCGATACGGCGGACCTGGTTATCAGTCTCCCACTGGACCATGTCGGGGCGGGAGGCGTCCAACACTTGGAAACGGCAGACCTTCTGGTCCACGGAGTCGGCAGAGTGACCCGACAGGGGGAAGCGGTTCATGAAAGCGGAAACGATGGTCTGACGGTCACCACCACAGGCAACGTAGGTTTGAGCGATGAACTCAACCTGTTCGTCGGTGTAGGGGGTGCGGGTCTTACTCATGGCAACGGCAGCGTCCACAATACGGGCGGCGACCTTCTTACCATGGTTGAAGAGGCGGCGCTCCTCACGCTCCAGGTTGGTCAGACCGAAACCAGCAACGTAGTTGGCGTTCTCCTCATAGAACTCCAGAGCGATGGAGTCAGCAGCGGTCAGGGTGGAAAGGGTCATGAGTCGTTAGGAGTGTGGGAGGTGCGTTTCCCTCCCGATGTAAGTAATATAAGGCATTGGAGGGGGCAGGTCAATACCCCCGGTCCAGTGCCTCAGGTGTCACAGGTCTGCCAGCATTTCATCCAGGGCATCGGTGTCGATCGTGCCGTCCATCCAGCGGGCACCGTCAGGGGTCATCTGACCGAACTGACTCTCCAGGCGGGGGATCAGGCGATCGTAGGAATCGTACTGACGGGCGACCTTATAAAGGTTCTCATCGTTGCTCAACCACAGGGCAACGTTCCAGGTCTCCCAGTTCGCCCATCCGTTGTAGTCGGTACGCTCAGGGATCATGGAGGTCAGTGCTTGCATTTGGTTTCGTTTGGTTGATGTGTTTAGTATAAGGGGTCAGCGGGCAATCAGGTCGGCAGCAGTGGACAGTGCGTCTGCTGTCACAACCCTCACGGGGCGGATCGGTTCCCATAGTAGGAAGAGCAGTCCAGCGGCGACGATCAGTTTAAGCATGGTTTGGCGATGGAAGTCAGCAGAACGTGAGCGGGTCAGTGCTTTGATCATCGGGCGAACTGTGCCATGGAGGAGGGAGCGATGTGAGCAGGGGAACCACAGGAACGGTAGAACTCTACCATGCTTTGCGCTTCCTCCAGGGTGGGGAACCACTGGGAGCGCCACTCACACTGGTTGTAGGGGGTCTGGTAACGGACTTCAATTCGCATGGGTCGTTTGCTGTTGAGAGTATTCTACAGGGTAACCGCGCTCAGTCGCGGTCGGAGATGTGCCAGCGTCCCCACTGTCCCTGGGGGCGGGTTGCTTCCCACTTTGCCATCCATGCCTGCTCATCAGCAGCGTAGGCATCACGGATCGCCTGACGACG
>Ga0099849_1000101_pt1 | contig 33482 bp, 14 predicted proteins | sample CB_VirMetaG_4_FD_78177 | JGI IMG/M metagenome (GOLD analysis project Ga0099849, IMG submission 78177) | Freshwater to marine saline gradient viral communities from Chesapeake Bay - CB_1508_1M Viral MetaG | ecosystem: Environmental > Aquatic > Marine > Coastal | place: USA: Chesapeake Bay... | reverse complement strand
TCTTATTCCACTGTGCCATGAATCAATCAATCCATTCTAGTTTTGAGGGATGATACCTCTGTGCATTTTTGATATTAAAATTCTTTTCTTCTACTGGATAAATGTTATGTACAATAGCTCCTGGATATTCTTGCTGGAGTTGTTCACCTAATTCTCTTTTTGATGGTAGACCAGTTTTAGTAACCATCTCAAGTCTATATAGACTTCCTTTCCACATTACATCTGCAACATAGTTCTCACCGACTTCTTGAGGTTGTTCTTGTTGAGAGTTGATATAAAGGTTACCATTAAAGTCACCAGAAATATTTACTGACTCTGACATAAACTGTTTAAAGTTTTTCATTTTTTCTTCCTCTTCTTTTTAACTTCAGTAGCAACGTTAATTGGTTTACCTTTACGATTTGGATTCTTGTCTTTTTTGTTCTTCCTTCTAAATGCACTCTCCTCTTCTTTTTTAGAGAGGTTGCGCTTCATTTTTGAAGAACCACACTTTGGTTTGGTTTTTTGTCCTGGTTGTTTTGCACAGGGTTTTCCTGCGTATTTACCACCCAATTGAACCCAACCAGGGGTGCCATCAGAAGAACGACTCTTGCTAAACCAGTCACGCAAAGAATAATCACCACTTTTGCGCCCCTCTTCGATTTTTTCATCATCTTTTTTATTCAAGTATTTTTTTCTAAAGTTATCAAATCCCTCTGGGGGTTGAGATGGTTTTGGTTGTTTTTTGGGTTTGTATTCTCTATAAGGAGAACCACCCTCACTTGCTTCTGAAATAAACTGTTTAAAGGTTTTCATCAGTTGCAATTCCAACGACGAAGTGCTTTATTGATTCTGGAGTCTGGATCTCTTGCAGTTTTTGCAGAGGTCAGTCTCTTCTTCATACCCTTCATCCTGGAGCAGAATGAAGATCTACGCTTAGCGTCTTTAGATCCCTTCTTAAGTTTGGAAGGTTTAGTTGTAACAGCAGTCTTCAATTTGGAACCTGGGTTCTCTTTACGATAAGCATTGACCGCCTTTTGACTTAATCCATCTGTTTTATCTTTACGATTGACCTTTTGCCAATCTTCATCAACATTCGATGTTTGATTTACCCCAGGTTTTTTTACTCTTCTCTTTGGATTATTTAAAGGATTTTTACTGTAATTTGCTCTGTGATCTTCATCGGGATTGCCTCTTTTTTTGTATGCACCTCCTCTAGTATCTTTTCTGGGATCTTCACCCCTCATCATCGCATCACGAATACCTGCCATTTTGAATGAACGGTTTCTTGAAGCACTGCGATATTTTCCAGACAGTTCTTCAGGATCAGGACCTTGTTTGTATGCATCATCGGCATGTTTCTTCTCCTTCCTTTTCATTTTTACATAATCTGCTTGTTTAAATCCCTCGTTTTGCCAATCTTCTTTTTGCTCACCTCTTTCCGCCTCTAATTTAGCAGCGATTGCCATTTGACGGATTTTTTTGTCTGACTTACCTTTAAATTGAGGAGCATCAGAGTCTCTGAAGTCTTTGATAACATCACCCATATCTGCTTTAGCGAGATTCATCTTCTCGCTAATTTCAGACTTTCCCAGGCGATCTACTTCCTCCTTTCTGTCTTTTAATGATTCAATGTCTTTTTTGGCTTTTTCAACACCTGCTTTGATTGCAGCACTACCTGCTTTCTTAACTGCTTGACCAACTTTAGATTCACCAGCACGACGACCTGCTTCATGAGTCACTGCTGCTACTTTTGCAACAGTTTTAGCAGTTCCTCCAACGAGTTTTTTGGTTGTCTCGATGTCACGCTTTCCTTTTGCCATTGCAGCTTTATGACGCTCCATTCCCTTGAGGACTCGTCTTGCAATTCCATCTAGAACGGGTCTCTTTTTAGGTTGTTCCTTTTTAGCAACTTCTGTTGCCGCTTTTGTTTTTTGTGCAGATGGTTTTTTCTTTGCTGCTTCTTTAGCATCAATCTCTGCTTTTACTTCGGCATAAGACTTGGCACCCTTTTTTGCTTTTTTTGCTGCTCTTGCTTCAGTAAGATAAGTGTCTGCAGAGAGACCTTCTACAAAATTTACAAACTGATCCAAACCAAGTTCTTCAATAAAAATATCTACACCATCTTCATTGATTCCCTCATTAAACAAATACTGTGCAGCAATATCTGCTAATACTTCTTCAGATTTATTGCCCCAGTTATCAGCACCGACTTTGCGGCACTTAGATAATGCTCCTGATGCATATGCACTTGGCCATACACTATAACGAGATTTTACCTTTTTGTAGCAAGCATCTTTTTCACCTGCTGCTTCATCAACTTCTTTCTCTTCACCGTGGCACTCACATTCACATCCTTTACCACACTTACCAGCACATTTGGGACAACCCATTTCTTTCTCTTCCTTAGTCACCTTAAACAAAGGTGAATTGATAGGAGCAAATTGACTTGGAAGATCGTTTCTTACTACACTAAGAACTTTACCGCCAGGATATACCTTTTCAATTTCTAGTTGTGCTTCCTTTTTAGTTGGCATCTTTGCCTGGGGGAAGAACATTCTGATGTGGTAAGACTTACCTCTCCACATCACAACAACTGCCATAATATGACCAAATTCTGATGGAAGTCTTACTGCCTCACCAAGTTCCGATTTCACCTTAGCAAGACGCTCTGCTCCAGTTTTTCCCTGGAACTGAGTTCCACTAGTCTTACCTCTACGGACATCTTTCTTGTCCTTATTCATCTCATCTCTTTCTCTATGTGCTGCTCTTCTTGCAACATTTCCAGTGTGAGAACTTACATTCCTACCAACACGAAGTTCTGCACCTGCATAACCCTGTCTTGCAGTTCTAACTTTTGCTTTTTCTTTGTCAGTTAATCCAGCATCTACTTTTGCTTCTTGCATTTCGGTCTCCTCTTTGTTAGTATATCCTGCTGCAGCATCAGTGTTATGCTCAGTATCAGTAATTTTTGCTTGAACCCATGCAGGAATGTTCTTCTCTTTAGTTCCTAATTTCTTTTTAAGATCCTTAATATTCTTTGCAGATTTATCAAGTTGTGCTTGTGCCATTGATACTTCATGATCTTTTTCTTCACCAACAGGAACACAGTTGGGAACCATCTTTTTACCTTTTTTCTTAAGACCCTTTTGGGTATAACCCTTCCAACACTTCTCAGCAATCTCTTCTGGTTTGATGAGGTCAACTACTTCCATAAACTTATTACCAAAAGCATCTTCAATAGAAAGTCCTTCACCAAAATCACCACCTTTACCATCAGTGTTTCCACCATGTTGAGTGGGAGTATCAATTCCAACTTCCTCTGGTTCTTTATCTCCGCCACTAAACCTAGCGGTCATTTTTAAACCATCAGGAATCTTCTTACACTTTTTATCTGTGTAGCAGTAGTACATGCCTTTGCCACACTTTTGCTCACCAAGAATGATATCAACTATTTTAAGACCAGGAACAACTTCTTCATTGGGATTCATTCCCTTTTTGATTGATCCTTTTGGTAAAGATGGACCAGTTGTTTTGCTAAGTGCTGCCGTTCTTTCTCCTTCAGTAGCACCGCCCTTTACAAGGTTTCTTACCTTTGCAGCACGAGCGTCTTTTCTTAATTTTTGGGGATCTATATCGAAACTAGGCATCTCTAGAAAACACTTTTTTTCTATTTATCTTCCTTTAGGTTTTTAGATTGTGCCTTAATCATTTTGGATAACTCAGCAGTAGATCCAAAAAACATCGCATTATTTGTTACGTTAGTTGGTCCTTTCTGATCAGCATCTAATTCTTTTAATTTTTTCTGAAGATCAATTAATTTATCAGTTGCATCTGCAACATTTTTAATTAACTGACCAACAACCTCATATTGTCTTGGTTGCCCACCATCTTGTGCAAGTTCCAAAGCACAATCAAGTGCTTCTTGACCTTTCTCAATAATTGAATATAGATTGCCTCTTGTATATTCGTAATCTTTGGTTACGTCTTCTTTATCTGATGGTTTTTTTATTTGCTTTTTTTCTGGTTCTTTCCTTACAATCTCTGCCTCAACATCAAAGGCATCATTTAAATCGCTAAATTTGTCTGGCATATTTGTCACCCACTAAATCCAAAATCATCACCTGCTTGAATAGAATCATTATCAGCAGCAGTTATTAGAAGAACACCTGCACCACCAACGTGCTCGTTTGCCCTTGTATTATACATTCCTCTAGTTACTGTTAAATCATTATTTGTTTTAGATTTTACATATAATGTTTCATCATCTATCGTTATGTAAGATCTGACAGGAATGTTTGTGGAATCATTGACTGCAATAACAGTGTCTTTATCACTAATATCAACATCTAGATTAGTAATAACATTTCCATTGTATGCCTTTGTTGCTGTTGGAGATTTGTAAATAAGATCTCTCTTTGCTTCTGGACTTGGATCTCCTCCAGCAAGTCCAACAGAAACTCTGGTAATAACATCTTTGCTTGCTTCTGGAACTGGACCAAACAAGAATGTTTTGGCAGTAAATTTTAATGTGTAGAGTAAAACTCTTCTACTAGTATAATCACCATCATAATTATCCTCAAAAGACACACTTTCAAGAGTGATTGGAATATCTCTTTTCTCTCCTATTGATTCAACCAGATCTATGGATAAATTAAAATTAGGTTGGAAATATGGCAGTATCTGTTCTACAATTTGTAGTGCATCATCATTTAAAAGTGCCATAATAGACAGTTCAAAACTCATATTATATGGAACAGGAAAATACATCTTTTTGATGTCTGTTCTGTCATCTTTAGATGTTACAGCATATGCTTGAGTTGATGCCAGTTTTCTACTAGTATCATAAGACACACCAGTAAATTCAAATGACATTCTTGGTAAACTGATTTGAACTGGTTTATTCAAATCTGGTTGCTGCTCAAGACGTGCCAAAAACTTTTGAGTGGGACCATATGCAAGAGGAACTTTAATGATTTCTCCACCATCTCTTTTGATGGTTACTCCATTAAAGAGTGTTCCAAATCCAATTACGGTTCGTCTAAAAATCTGGTGATAAAAATGATCAAACATAGTGTAACTCCTTAGGGGATACCAAATGGATTAGATTCGCTAAAGTCAAGTATTTGATCTGCTTCTAATTCAATAGTATCGTTTTGTGCAAACTTATCTTCTGGCACATTAAATGTATTTATGTTTATTGTTGCATACTCTGCACCACTCGATTGACCAGCAATAACTTCACCAGGCAAGAATTCTCCTATAATATCTCCTAACTTGAGAACCTGAGTCACTGCATTCCAGGATTTAACTCTTGCTGTTGCACTACTTGCTGCCCCAACAACATCTTCATTTGGTATGTAAGTTCCATATCCAACAGTTTGTTGTGGCGCAGAAATGATTATCTGAGGAACCCCTTCATAATATCCACCAGCATCTTCTATAATCAATTCTGTCAATGTACCAAGTCCAGATATTCTTGCTTTTATTCTTGCATCAATCGTTGTACTTCCAATTCCTGGTTTTACAACAGTAACAGTTGGTATACCGATATAACCACTACCAGCACTTGTTATGGTTACAATACCAATGGCACTATCTGAAATATTTGCTGTTGCATATGCTCCGCTTCCACCACCGCCATGGAAAGTCACTCTAGGTGCAGATGTATATCCATAACCAGGATCTGCGATATCAACTCTCTGTACTCTTAGTTTATCGGGACTTGTTTCGCAAAGATCAATTATTCCACCAATCATTGATGCGATTCCAACCGCAGTCAATCCACCAGAAGGAGCAGATGTAATTGCTACCCTTGGTGCTTCATCATAACCAGAACCTCTTCTAGATACGACAATATTTCTTACAACACCATCTCTGAGACTTGTAATTGCAGTTGCGGTTGAACCCACCCCAACCATACTAAATGTTTGAATGTAACCTTCATCTATTACATTATCATCGATTTCTGAGATTCCAGTATCAATCTCTTCATCATTATATGCAAATAACTCACATCTTAATTCATAGACATAATTTTTTTGAAGTTGCCAAAAAGGTTTTTCGTGCTCAACGTACTTGATCTCAAATAATCTATCTCCCAGTGGGAAGTAGATTAAGTCTCCTTCTTTTGGTCTATTTGTTAGTTTTGTTTTGTTTATCGTTGCTATTTGAGACTCAACTACACTCTCATATCTTTCTTTAGATATGACTAGTGTTAAGTCATCAATCTCTTGCACTCCAAATTTAGATAAAAGTGTCCCTGCTCCACTAAATCCATCATAGGTATCAATATATGCTTCTAATGGAACGGCAGCAGTAAATTCCGATCTGGACACTTCTTCCATGATCGTTTTTTCATTTACATAAACTCTGGGAATGTAATATATTTCAACTCCGAACATTTTTAAATGTTCGTTTACTAAATCTTGAACCAGATTCTGTTCACCAGAAGATCCGTGTAAGAAAAAAGGATTGAGTGCCATATTACTATCCGATCATGTCTAAAGGTGGAAGTTCATATGTTGAGGACATCTTATCAATAAGGGCATTGAGTTCATTTACCCCATCATCATAAATTTGTCTTCCATTTAATTCAGTACCACCAGGGAGTTTTACTCCTTGGAATTTAATTAAGTTTTGTCCCCATTGCTTTTTAAGTGCAGCAGTAACGTACTTCTTCAGGAAAGAATCGCTCCATACTCTTGGCGAATCCGCAGGATCAATCAGTCTATAGCAATCAATAATTAAAAATTGACCAGGAGTTACTGACCCCCAATCCATATCCATATAAAGTCTGTCTTGCCTTTGATTAAATCTTATTTGTTTTTCTGTAGTTAATAGAAAGTCAATATCAGATAAGTATCTCTTAACCATCGAATACGTTAAGAGTTCTGTTGATCCCCAGTAATAGACATCATTTAGAAACAACTGGTATTTTATATTGAACATACCACTTGAGAGACTACTCGATCCCTCAAATGCAAATACTTTATTGATACCTAAAATTTGAGGAGGAATTTGAATAAAGTTGTTAGATTCAAAGAAGTTAAATGTTGTTGGCGTTCCTGCAATATTTGCTGTAGCAGATGTTGTGGCAATTCCTACTCCACCTGCTGTTGCTCTTGCTCTGTCAATATCTTCTTGAGTAACCTCATACTTTAAGTACGTTTGTATAACACCATCAAAATGTCTCTCATAAAAATATTGAAGTGAGTCATCAATAATATCTTCAACTTGTTCATCAGCAACATTAATCTCCAAAACAGGAGCACCTAGTTGCCTTTTAGCATAATCGATTAATTGTTGCCTAGATGTTGGTGTTGCCATGTTACTGATCCTTCTCTATTAGTTGCCTCAAGAGATCTTTAATTTCGCCAATATCATTTTCTAATTTATCAATTCGATCTCGCTCCCTACTTTTTGCACGCTTCAAATTTTTGTATGAGTCATACCCATTTTTGTCGAGATTCACAATAGCATTACTACGTGAATCTCTGACCAAATAACTATGACCTTCTACTTTGAAATATCTATTATCCATATTATGCAAGTGCAATTACTCTAAGGTCTTTAAATCTAGGTGGATATGCTTGGTTTGTTGATGTTCCAACAATCTTAATTGTAAAGTATCTAAATTCTGGTAAATTATCGATACTAAACTCATAATCTCTGAATGGGAGATTTGCACTATCTGATGCTAAGATGTCTGTCTTTGGAACTCTCTTATTGGGCAGTCCATTAGAAGCAGCAAAATCTATAATTCTGCCTGCTGTATCAATGTTGTTGTAACCTGGGAATGGATAATATAATGGGTTATTCTCTGGTTCATTGCTAATAGAGTAGAACACTCTAATATCATTAAATGTATTTACATAACCAGATAAGAGAACTTTAATGGATGTCGCAGCATTTTCTAATTCAACTGGTTTGTTTGCATAGATGAATGCTGTTGGATCTTCGTTTAATGTAGATGTTCTTGGATCATTTGCATAATCAGTAATTGGAGAATTCACTCTGTTGGTAATAAGAACCATACCAACCCTATCCAAGTCAATAACAGGAGATACTGCTGAGTTTGCAGTTGATAGTGTGAACGTTACTTCCATTGACTTATTGCCAGGAAGGTTGTCAAGTTGCTCAAGTTCATTGACTCTTGAGGCAATCATTCTGGGTTCTGGGAGATATGTATCTTCCGTCAGATTGATTGGAGTTGCTTCTGTTTCCTGGAATGAAATCTCATTGCCATCAACACTTGTTGCAGTAATACCCTTGAGTGTCGCAGTGGTCTGTGTTCCTGGCAGGTTTAATGCCTGGACAATTGGACGAACTGCTTCATACTGAATATTCTGCGTTGCGTGAATTCTATCGCCACCACTTGATTTGGATATTGTTTGATAGAGTTTTGCAAATCCGCTTCCAGTATTTCTATTAACACCATTTGCTGCTGTATTAATTCTAATATAGTAATAATCAAGACCAATTCCTCTAGAAACCAGAGAATCTTGTAAGTAGTGATTTGTATTAATACGTCTCAATGATATTCCATTGTTTTCATACTTTTGAAGTCTGGTGTTTGCTTGGTATGTAAATGTTCTTGTGTTATCTACACCCCTAGTAATACCAGTTAGTTGACCATTGGCAACTCCAGTGTAAGCGATGATTTCATCATCAATACGTACATAACCAGGATTTGTTGCTCCAACAGATACATTTTCAAAAGTTGCAAATCCTGCAGTACTTGCGATACTGATCGCAGTAGAATCTGAGTTTGTATACTCTGTAGTAAGAGTTGTTGGTTTAGAATCGCCACCTACATCAGATATCTTAACAATATTAATGGTCGAGTGCATACCATGGTTCTTATGGTTAACCTTAATGTGCAATCCATCTTCAGCGACTGATGCTAATTCAAAGTCATCGATAATAGCATTTCCACCAGCAACTAATACCATAGTTGTAATACCAGTGGTTGGACTAATGTACTGTAAAGGTTTAGATGCATTCAATTCAAAATCGCCTTGGACATTATCGAGGATTAATTCATTAATTCCAGTAATTGCTGGCAGAGAAAGTTGTAAGTTTCTTCCCAATTGGTCATTACCAATTGTATCTACAGTGAATACGTCACCAACTTGATAACCAGATCCTCCATTATTAATTGTTGCTGCAATTGCAACTCCATTCGTAGCACCAGCAGATCCGATTGTAATATCTGCAGTAGCATTTCTACCTGTTCCAGAGAATGTTACGAGAGGAACATTTGTAAAGGTAAACTGATTTCCATCAGATGGAGTATATCCAATACCAGCATTTACAATTGTTAATGCTCCAGTTGCAGATCCACCTGCACCAACATAGTCACCTCTAGCGGAGGTATTTTGTTGGACAATGGTGTTACCCTCAACAAAGGGACTGGTGTTAATAATATCATTAGCAGTTACAATTAATTTTCTGGAGTTAAATTCCAGAGCGTCCTTACGTAAAGTTGCAATCTGCTGGTTTCCTTTATTCAACTCTGGGTTGAAGAAGGATACTGTTGCAGAGTCTCCAAACTTTGCAGTATAAAGATTGAACTTAAGATCTTCATATTGGCTTGCAGTCCAAGTAGCACCATTTTGAGACTTAAACAGAGAACCAAGAACTGGTTGTGCGGACACAACTACTTGTCTAGATTCTGGTTGAAGAAGCGTACTAATATCAACTTCACCCATTCTAGAGATCCATACTGTATACTCGTTTGATTGTGACAACAGAACGATCGCATGATCTGTGTTGCCATTTAAGTATACTGGTGCAGGGAATGTAACTTTTGTTGGAATAGATGCATCAAAGGTTTCGATAACATCCTTGGAGTCCAGAATAACCTCACCAAAAGGATATACTTGTGCAGATGGTACACCCGCAATCATTGGTCTCAGTTGGACCGTTACTGGGAGCAGAGGATCTCTTGTTCTGAAGTAAACATCAACCTCCGTTACAAACGCACCTGGATTATCAGTAATCGTAAATGATTGTGCTAATGGATCCTTACCACGAGGCGCTGGACGCGGTGGCGGTGGTGGTGGTGGCGGTGGTGGTGGTGGCGCTGGACGCGGTGGACGCGGCGGAGGCGCTGGACGTGGAGGTGGAGGCGCTGGACGCGGTGCCGAAGGTCTTGGCCTTGGTGGTGGTGGCGGTGGTGGTGGTGGCGGTGGTGGGGGAGGCAGAGGAGTTACTGTAGTGCTTGTACTATTAGTTACAAGAGTAGTCACCTGTACATCTGTTGCTGGTCTTGTCTCACTCGCAGAAACAACTTCAAATCTTGGTTTTCTAGTAGATCTAATTGTTTCTTGTACATTACTTAATGTACCAGATGCAAAGTATGCACTTTCTCCACTTGATGACGTTAAACCACCAACTGCACTATTGGTTGAGTTACTGGTAAGTCTAAAGATTTTTGTACCTACTTCAAATGATGGATTAGATGGAACATTTGGATCTGGAATAAAGAATGTTCCAATAACAGTACCAACATTATCGGAAACTAACTTGACATCAATGACTTCTGCTTCAGCAGTTACACCTCTAAGGCGCATACCTGTTCTAATATATCCAACAAATGCAGATTGGTTACTTTCTGATAAAGTTCTTGTATCTACATTCAGAATAATTGAAGAACTAGAATAGTTTTGTGGAACGGTGTAGTTTTCATCATATGGACTTGTAGTAAATACGTCAGTTGGATTGTCAATTGGACCATATTTGTGGTTAGATTGTGCAACCTTAAATGATATTGTTGGTGAGGAAGCTCCAGTTACAGGTGTAGAACTAGTTGGCATAGAACCTGTTATAGTTTCACCTACACTGAATGATCCACTAATCATTCTAATTTCAATTAATTTTGGAACTATAAATCCATTTACATCTTCACCATCAAAGAATCCATATACTCTTGTGCGGGGTTTGAACTTTCTTCCAGTAAATTCAATATTTCGTGATCTCATAAATGCGATCACATCAGTACTTACTACTCTATCACCTTCATTAATGGTCTCAGTCTGTTCGGAAAGTCTTAATTGATCTCCTGCTCTCGTTTCTGTACCTGTTTGTGTAGTGGTTGTGGTTGTAGTAGTCTCTAATTGACTGGTTGTTACAAGAGCACTGCCATTATTTGAAGTAGAAGTTGAAGTTACAACAGTACTACTGGTTGAAGTACTACTTGAACCAGTCCAAGTAGCAGCCCATGCTCCCCAACGAACTGGTCCAAGACCTGTTTGAGGATCATAACCATCAAACTCAAGTTGCAATCTAGTTTGAGTGTAATCATCAACCTCTATTTGTTGAGGTGCTAATCTTACCTGATCAATCCAGATATCGGAGGATGGGAATAACTCAATATTACCATTATATACAGTAACAAGATATGGAACAACGTTTTCAATTCTAGTTGCAAAAGGTTGTTCAATTTCTAAACCAGAAACATAATCAATAGTAAGAAGTTGACCAGTTCTTCTAAAGTTTGATCCAACAAGGTCTGTGGCAAACGCTGGGCTTATGTTTTGATTTGCGGTTGTTCCAATACCAATCAGAGACTTTGATCCAACTAAGAGGTCAACTTGAGTTGTAAAGTGTGATGGACGTAATTCTGAATTAATTGGGTCAATACTATTAGTAATCTTTCCTGCTTTTAGTTGATTTCTAGTAGTTGTAAAATTATCGACAAATATACCAGATTTAAATCTAGTCAGTCCACTATCATCTGGAACAATTAGTGCTTCTGTTTTTGCTTCAAGTAAAGACAGTGCTGTATAGTACTCAAGGTTTTTAATTCTATCTTCAAGAAGTGCAATATCTTGCATTCTATATCTTTTATGTGATTTTAAAGATATAGAAACGTTGTTTGCATTACATAGATACGGTGGTAATTTAATGGTAGCAACTTCTAATGCATTATCAATTGCAAGCGGAGGAAGTGGTGATTCTGATGGAACACCTTTAATCAGTTGGAAACCGCCATCTGGATTAAAATAAAGTTTATCAATTCTTGGTAGATAATGTGAATATGTAAGGGTAATTGACTCATCTGATGCTAAAATGTTTTTAGCAGAGTTTGTTGCATCAGAAAAACTACGGGAATCAAATTCAAAAGGTGATTTTAAAGTTGAGTTTGGATCAAACCTGCGAACTCTAGGTCTAATATCAAGAACATCAGTAAGTCTAACTTTATTCTTAATAAAGGGAAGATCACAATAATTAAATTGATCATAAGATGATACTGTAGTAATATCACCTTCGGTGGAATCCGAGTATTCTGCAGATTCAAATATAACTCTTAATTTACCTCTAGGGTCTTTTGTATTTGGTTTTCTTACCAATCTCGAATAATCTACAATAGTTTCTCTTTGACCAGCATCTAAAAGATACCTACTGAGAATATTGTCATCTCCTGGTGTAAAATCGCTTATGGTTCCAGTGATTCCTGTTGTTTGACTGATAATAGACTCATTAATTTCAAAACTAATATCGTTCAAATAAACGAATGCAATTTTAGATGAATTTGGTCTTTCTATAAAGAGACCAATTGCACCACTATTCTTACCTACAATTTCTTCTCCGATGATGAAATCATCTGTTTTTCCAGAAGGTCCATTTAAATTAAATAATGTGATTTGTGGAAGAACGGGGTCATTTAAATCATCGGATTCAAAAACACCATATACCTTTACAACATCTGGTTCAAGTAAGCAAATTTCTCTATCTTGAACTCTGAGTCCATATCCATACGCACCATAGGTTAATCCATCATTTAATGTAGTAGATCCAATACCAGAAGAGGATAACTTGGATTTGTTTACAATAATTGAATTAGTTTTATTTGAATTTTTTACTTTATTTACTACTGAGGTCTTTTCAAGGGTTGTAATAAGTCTTGCTGAACCAGATACAGAAAGTCCAAAAATTCTTAACTCTCTATTACCATTACTAAATCTGAACTTGTCTTGAGTAAGTTCTTCAAATCCACCTTGACTATTAACTAAAACATATCTCTCTTCATCAAAGGGTAAGAATGTCTCATTCTCTCCCGCTTGAATTGTATTGGTAGCGTTTGCGGTAATAGTTACATTAAATTCTTTTCTAATACTCAGTTTGGATTGAGTTATATCTACGCTAGAAATAAATTCTTTGGGTAGGGGAGTGTAAAGTGTATTGTCTGATGATGATTGGAACCTTGCTCTTGTAATTGCAAAGTCTGAGGCATTGATGGTTGTTGTTGGAAGACCACCATCATTAATATTCGCAACTGTAGTAATCCCAACAATAGTAATATTGTAATCGTCAATAACGCTTGTAACTTTTGCATATGTTTTTACATTAGTTGTTCCTAGTTGACTATTAGTAAATGAAACTAAATCTCCAGGTTTAATAGTATTTGGAAATTCTATATCTACAGAAGTTACAGTAGATATTCCAGGTGCAGAACCACTTTTTGGAGAAATTACTACAGATGGAAATCTAACAGCAGGATAAACTTTAGTGTCTGCATTAAATGTTTGTCCTGCACCAACAGAACTGTAAAGTGACTTAACATCATTTACACTAAATGTTGTTACTGCAGTAGATATTCTGCCATTGTCAATACCGTTGAATACTAATTTTTCTCCTTTTAAAAAAGTTCCTTTTGTATTATATGCAGTTACAATTCCAATAGATGTGTCAAATCTTAGGTGAGCAGTTGCTCCACTAGATTTACCCTCAATAAATGTAGGTACAGTAAGACTTACTGATTGGTTCAAAGTCATTTCAGTATATGGTTGAATATCATACAATGTGATATCCCACTCATTTAAGTCACCAACAACTGATGAGTATGATCCAGACTCTAAGGCATAATCATATACTCTAGCAACTCCAATCTCCTTTCCAGAAGCAGTTGTGCTCGTAAGACCTATTCTAGAGTCTCGAAGACTTATTATTGAAGATGTGCTAAATCCAATTCTTGGAGCACCTACTACTCTATTGAGAGTTAATGTAGGACCAGTGAAGTAGTTAACTCCTTGATTTACTAATGTTTTTGTAGTTCTTGTTTTGGGGAAGTCTAAGTATTGGACAGTACGTGAATCGACTTCAAATCCTTTAATAAATGCCTTTCCTGGTGAAATCTTGTATGTTCCAAGATCTTCACTGGGAACATTATTATTGTATGTTAATTGATCTTTACTAAAAACTCCATTATTTCCTTTTCTATCATTAAGAGATTCTTTAGCATGAATAGAAAATGGTGTTACATAAAAATCTCCAGATTGATCATATGTTCTTCTTGCAAGTTCATTTGCAAGTTGATTATATTCTGGTCTATCTTCAATGTGCTGAACAAAACCATTTCTGATTATCATCAACTCAACAAAATTTTCATTTTTTGTTGACTCTAATGGTCTTTTAGCAAGTACTGCAGATATTTTTAATCTATCTGCTCCAGGTGCCGCATAGTTATTAAACCCCTTTGCGTTATCTGTAAGAGTACTGTCTTTTCCAGCAGATACGACTTCCTCATAAATCTCTAGTCCAACTCTATATGATGGTGTTGGACTATGAGCATCAAGGACTAAAGTCTGTCCTGGAACTTTTACAAATGTTCCTCTTAAAAAGTAAACACCTTCTGACAAGAATATTGCAGAACCATTTGAAATAGCATTAACAGGAGCAGTATTTGCAAAAGCTTGTCCTGCCTGAAAGTTAATGATAGATGTAGATAAGTTCTCTTCTAAGATAAGTGGTTCGTTATCATCAAATACCTCTTTACCATCATTACCAGAACCAACATAATTTACAAAGAAAGTATAGAATCCTCTTTCGGATACTTGAACTCCTTCGTAAAATACAATTTTTGCTCTTACGTTTGATCGTTGACCCCTTACAAAAATATTGACAAGATCATCCGCATAGTTTTCAACCGCGATTCCAAGATATTCTGGTTCAACTTCTACAGCAAACAAAGAGTTGTTGTAGTTGATTTGACCAGGAATAACAACAGAACCTTCTTTAAAAAGGTGTGTTCCTACCTGCTCAATTTGATCTTGTAATGTTGATTGTAATGTTGTTAATTCTCTTGCCTGAACTGGAAGTCCAGGTTTGAATAATACTTTATAATAATTTTTTTTCGGATCAAAGTCGTCAAAATAAGGTGATACGTTGAGATTAGTTTCTTGTGGCATAATCCTTTAAAATTGCAAAATAACTTTGATATCTTCTCTTTGATTTACTGACCTAGTAATAGATGGTCTATTATCAACATAAAGAATGGTTCCAGAATATTTTTCTACTTCTGGATCCGCTACACCCTTAATAAATGTTTGTCCTAGGTAGTATGTCTTATTATTTATGACGGTACTTATACCTGGATTTGTATCAGTACCAAATCCCTGATCTATGTATAAGTCCTTACTACCACCAACAACTTTTAAAGAACCACCTGTCAGTGTGTCTGCTGTAAAGGGATTCAATTGGAATCCATAGGTTGCAAAAGACTTTTGTGTCCCATCAGTATTAAATCCAACAAGAGATCTGTCTTGCCAATAACGTAAAACACCAGTTTGTGCATCATAAGCAACCACTCTTCCAACAGCAGTAACACCTGTTCCCACAGTTTGAGTAATTACCGCATTTTGCTCAAATGTTGTTGACCGATAATCATCTTCATTTGGCGCTATTCCCTTTAGAACCAATCCCCTCAAAGTACTTAGTCTATCTTCAGTAAGAATGGTATTCGATTGGTATCCTCTTGGGTCTTCAACAATTCCAATTCTAGCAACAGCAGTTCCAGTAACAAAGTCTGGATTTTGCTCATCGTTCTCAATTCTGGAATAGATTAGAACGTTTGTAGATCCAAGTTCGGAGTAAATGTCTGCACCATGCCCACCAGGAGGTGGAATAACCACATCAAAAATAGGTGTATTTGATCCCGTTGGAACATTACCACCAATTAAATCTACAGTACCATAAGTATATCCACTACCACCATTTGATATCGTAATTGATTCAACTTTAGAATCATTGTTTATGACAATAGTGCATTCTGCATCCGAACCATCTCCTTTAATAGGAACCTTTGAATATGTTATATTTGGAGGACCAACTAAAAATCCTCTATCTCTAATAGTAACTGTTTTTAGTTGACCACTAGTGGAAGCATTATTTCTTACTGTTTGATAGTCTGAATTAGTTTCCCAATCTACAGGAACAGGAATAAAATTCAGAGAGTCAAATTTGATAACATCACTAGGACTAATGGTATAAAGATACTTCCAGATATAACCGTCTCCACTAGTACCTGCTGCCCTTGGTTCTAAATCTGTGAATTTGGGTTCATCAAGAGAAGGTCTTCCATTAGGGTTTTCTGGGTCAATTCCATTATTAAGGCAAATATAAACCCTAAATTCACTATTTACAACATAATAGTTTGATGCGTATAAACTTGTTTTGTTTGATGGTTTCGACAAGTTATTTCTATTAACATCATGGCGATACATATCATAGATTGTAGCTGATGCCCAGGATACTTTTCTTACAACTGGACGAACATCATCGGCAGCAATTTTTTTCAACGCAATCATAGTATCCCAATATGTATTGGAATCGTCAAAACAATCTCTTGGGGAAGGTGGACTGACATTCCAGTTATCAGTTACTTCTGTGGCATTTGGTAAACCGATAAAAGTATAGTATGATTTATTTGGGTCCCTAATCTTTTCGATAAAGGACCTGGCATTTTTAACTCTCAATAAGTCAGTTATAATAGCAGCCATTTCGGAAACAAACTTTTTCTATGATCTATTTATTAGTTGAGATAACCAAGATATTTAAGTGGATTTTTCCTTCTTATTGTTGGGTTTGTTAATATACCCACCTGTGATGTTCCATGTACCGCTGTCCAAGACTTATTGCCAGTTCTAACTGGAAGTCCTACCTTACCCCAAGTATATTCACCATAGTATGCAGTTGTTGCAAGTCCAACAACATTATTAGATCCAGCACTTTGTAAAGCAACCACAACTGTTGTCACTGTAGTTCCAAATCCAACTGTACTTGCTAATCCAGTTATTCCTGCGGGAATAATCGAATCCTTCATGTACCAATCAATACATTCATACATCATATCTGCATTAATTGTAGAAATTCCGATTGCAGAACCATCCGCACTTAATGATGTTTGTGCTGCGCTGACAAAGTTAGTTCTGGTTAAGTTAAACAAATCGCCAGTAGTAATTCCTGACATAGTTATTGACAGACTCTCTCTAATTTCAGAGTCAAAGGGAATAAACAAGTCAAGCGTAACTCCAATACTTGTTCCTGCACCTATGGTAGTCGTTCCAACCCCAACTACTATTCCATAATCACCCTGATAAGTCACAAATTGACACTCCTCAGGAGCTCTCTTTGGTGGTGCAATAAGCACTTCTGGTGGTTCGATGTCAAGAACTGTAAATTTAATTGGAGCGGCAAGTGCCCACTTTCTTGATGTAGTTGCAAGACCAACATTATCATAAGTATCAACAAATAATGTATCTCCTTGTTGATAATTGGTGCCACCTTCAAGAACAGTGAATGAAGCAACATTAAAATTCAATGTACTAATTTCAATGTCAGCAACTGCACCATATCCAATACCAGATTCTGTTTTGAGTCTTGCGGACCTAAAGAAGTTAGTTTGAGTATCTACTGGAGGGAATCCAGATCCTTGTTGTTTAAGAGTCATGGACTTCAGTGGTCCATAATAATAGTTTGTTCCTCCAGCACTTACAGTAGCAGTTGCTATTGATCCCCCAGCACCTATGGTTACTCCAGCAATTGCTTGTGTTCCATCTCCATATGGTTTTTGAATGGTGACTTCTGGAGCAGAGGTATATCCATAACCAGGATTAGTAATTAGTATGTTGGATATTGATCCACCAGCGCCAATTACTGCTTCTGCAGTTGCTGTTACAAGATCTTCTCCAGAGACAATCTCAATTATACTTCTGTCTTGTACCGATATTCCCTCAAATGGATCATCAAATAGTGGTCTAATAGAATAAACATATACAGAACTATCCGCTATTCCAATATTTGATATGATATTGGTTAATGGATTGATAATTGGTTCATAATAAATTCTGTCTTTACCGATAAAATTATTGTCAATGATCTTGTCTACAGTTTGTTTTGACCATGAAAGTGGTCTCTCAAAGAGTTCATTAAGGGTTACACCTTGACCAGCATAGTTATTTGTAATAACTTTATCTGCTGCTTTAATATCCATTACAAGTCTTGGATCTTGTGTGAATGTTGTATCATCATTACTGTAGAGTTGAACTTCATCGCCAATTTCAACTGAAGGGAGAACATCAACAGTACGAACGTCAATTGATTGAGTACCAGTGTACATGAAGATTTTAGCTTTATCTCCTGTTGTACTAAATCCACTTATTCCACCTTTTGGTGCTTCAGTAAATCTTAAAGTACTACCTCCATTAAATTGATAACCTTCTCCAGGAGTTTGGAGAATATCATTTACAAATACAAGTAAGTTTGATTGTAAATTAATACCAGAGTTTGCTTTTGCAAAGAATGAAATACTCTCACCATTAACTGATAATGGGAACAATCTTCTCTGTCCATTAAAGAACGGATCAATTTCATCAAGAACAATAAATTCTCCAACGTTCCATCCAGAGAACTTAGACTGGAATGTTCTGTCTACTGTTAACTCAAATGGTCTGTATGTTGCAAGTCCAACAAAAGTATGTGGGAATTGCTTTCCTACTGGTGATGGTCCAGCAAAAACTGTGATAGTATCAGAAGTATATGAGGTAATACCAACATCTTGGTTGGCAATGTTATTATCAATACCAGGGCGTGGATATGCTAAAATTGCACTGTAAGAATCACTAGCACATCTGAATAGTAAAGATTCATTTGCTATTCTTACCGTATTTGCTGTTGTTAAAGTGTGTATGCCAATGGTTAATATGGATTCTCCAGATACTGGATCATATGTGGCGTCAGTGACTGAATAATAATTTGCCCCATCAAAAACAGGAGTAACTGCATTTGAGGTTAATGTTGCAAATGTTGGAATACCTACTGTTCCTCCAATAGCAACAGTAAGGCGTTCTCCAGAACCATACCCATAACCAAAATTATTAATTTCAAAGTTTAGTATGGTACTATCCTTACTTGGAACCAGATCAACTGTTGCCCCAGTTCCAAATCCAACATCATCTGGATGGTATACCAATGGAACATTGTAATATGTTAATGGAGCATCGAACACAACGTCCAGTGGTCTAGTCACTGTACCACAACGCTTATATGCGTGAGTATATGGAGATGGACCAGAGTTTATAATAAATGTATACTCGTCTTCAATCTTAGTAACTGCAGTTCCATTTGCAGCAGGATCTTGTCCCGTTGGTGAGTTATTGATCTGTCTTGGAGCAAGAATAATTTCTTCAACAATACCACCAGAATTGTAGAATGATTCTGCGGTAGTTACCCCAACGTTTATTTCAAAATCATATAAAGTGTTAATTCTAGTAACCTGAGTACCACAATATGTTGGGTCTGTTACTCTTGGATGAGTAAGAATTCCAACCCCACCATCATATGAACATGTAAATGCAAGTCCAGTAAGGATTACGTCAGTGCCAACTTTTAATTTATGTCCAAGAGTTAAAGAACCACCACTTACATATTCATGAGGGATCGTAGAAATTCCTGCATTAAATGTAAGTGTGTACATATTAGGAGCACTCAATACACTAAATGTGTCTCCAAGTGGAGATACTGTTGGATCTCCAGGGAATATATTTGTATTAATACCAACTTGAATTACACCACCAGATACGTAGGTGTGGGAGATTGTAGATGGTCCAACATTCACAGTAAATGATGTGGTCGTTCCAACCGTTACAACATCAAAGAAATAACCTTGAGTACCATCTGGGAATACTGATGTTGTCAGACCAGCGGTAACCTGTCCAGCATCATTTTCAACATAAGTGTGCTGAATAGTGGATACTCCAACGTTTAATTCAAATTGATCAGAAGCAATAATGTTGCTTACTGTAAATGTGTATCCTTGAGTACCATCTGGGAAGATGGTTGTTGTGATACCAGAACCACCAGGACATGTAAATTCTAAATTGTCAAGTCTTACATCACTACCAATTCCAATAACACCAATAAAGGAAGCACTGGTCGTTACTGTTGCAAGACCTGTGGTATTATCGTATTTGAATTGTGTGATTGTAAATGTTTGACCATATCCCGTTGGTCCCCCAACAGGACAACTGAAAGTTAATTCGCGCATCTTAAAGGTTTCACCATTAGTCAAACCATGATCACCAACAGTAAATACAGTTGCCAATCCTGTTGTATTGTCATAAGTAAAGTCATAAACTCCAAAAGTTTGACCATAACCAACACAAGTCAAAGCAAGTCCAGCAAGAGAGAAACTTCTTCCAATTGCTGTTTGTGGGACAATTTTATGAGGTTCTAAAGTTGTAATTGTAGATAAACCAGTTGAACTATCGTATAGGAAATTTGTTACTGTAAGAGTGGTAGCACCACCAACACTAACTGTCATGATACCAGTAAGATTATCATACAGTGCATTTGTAACATCAAGTGGTGGGTAGTAATCACATGTGAATGCTGCACCAACTACTTGAACTTCATCACCAAGAGAAAGGTTGTGTGGTGTTGTTGTAGTTACAGTGGTAATTCCTGTAATTGAACTATATCCAATGTTTGCAACTTCTCTAGGGGCATAAAATACTTTTGAATTTGTAATTGCAACACCAACTACATGACCATCAACAACTGTTGCAATACCAATCGGAGTAATATTTGCTGCACCATAACTTGCAGTTTCGATTCCAACAGATACTGTTTGTAATCCCGATCTATAACCAGATCCAGTATTTCCAATAGAGATTGCGGAAATTGTACCAGCGGCAGATACAACAGCAGTTCCTCCAGCAGATACTAATGGTTGATACCCATAACCTGCTTTTGATGCAACACTAACAATAACTCCACCTCTGGGAACTCTATTAACGTTAATGTCATTATGATTAGATGGATCTGTTACTTCTCCATTAAATCCAAGAAGAAGTTGACCGCCGCCACCTTCAAGTTTGTAATCACCTTCAATATTTGTCAATACGTTACCAAGTCTTTGTGGACCTTGGAATATATCATCAATCAAGATAATTGTATTTTGTGCGGAAATATTGTCAATATCATTTCCATCATACTTCAAATAGAATGACGTATTGATTCCATTGAATTGATTTGAGATATCATCATAAACATAATTGTTATCATATGCACGAGTAAAACTGGTGGTAAATGCCTGGCTTAACGCAGATCTAAGGAAAATTCTTCCACTAAATCTTGAACTTGTTGTAAGTCCAGTATAATCAATCTCGCCAGAATTTTGTGCGGTTGTTCCCAGACCTACTGGAATATTGCCCCAAGGTCCTTCTATTAAATGTAGGTCATTATTAATGACGTTAAAGTTTCCTACTTGCTTAGTTCCAACTGTTCCTGAAGTGTGGGCAACATCATCTGTTCCCATCCATCCTCTTCTAACAGTAAGAGTGTTTGTTACATCATCTACGGCAGCGACTAAAATAACTTCATCTTCAAACCTTACTAAATCTCCACCAAAAATTGAAGTTACTCCAACCATATTAAATATGGTTGATCCAATACCAACATTAGAGGAAAGTGCCACAGTATATGCCGTACCAACCATTGGTGACTGAATAGTACCGTTGATTGTTACCAACATTCTGTTATTTGGTTCAATCGCTCTAAAGATGTGCGTTGTTCCAATACCAACTCCAGTTAAACCAACACCAATTGGATTAAACAATAGTGCGTTGGTTGCTGAAGTTGCTACTCTAACTTTTTGATTATCTTGTTTAATAATATAAAACTGAGATGGTAGGAACGAGGTAGTTCCAATTCCAGGTCCAAAATCTGTAAGGCTAATCTGAATTGCATTTGCAAAGTCGTTTCCTGGAGGAACATACTCAATTAATTCACCACTGACAAAATAATGGTTAGTTATGTCTAAAGTTCCTTCGCCAACGGATACTTTTGCGGCACTGCTGCCATCAAATGTAATTTCAAATACTTTGTTATTATCACTAAAGATTTCAAAATCTCTCTTTACTCCGTTGAATTGATCACTAAAATCATCTATTGCAAGAACTCTATTACCAATGAATTCTTGATATTGTGCAAGGAATGGTAAATTAAATAAAATTTCATTAGATACCAAAGAACCAGTAACGTCAATACTTTTTTCACGACCAATATCAAAGTCTCTTACAGTATTAAGATCAACAACTTGAGTCAAATCGGAAATGGCAACTAAGACATTTAAATCTTGTGCTGTCTGCAATCCAACAATAGATGGATCATAAGAATCAATTACAAGTTCACTAAACTTCTTAAATCCAGAAGTATGGTTTAATGAACTTACCAATGGGTTCCAATCAGAATAATCTATTGAAGATCTTATGGCATACGAGAAATATTGATAGTAATCATTATCATGAACTCTTTGGAATGCTGAATTTAACTTTCCAGTATCTCTCAAGAATCCTTTCTTAGTAATGCTATTTGATGATATTGTATACTTTGCAGGTATACCATCTACACTTGATATTAATCCTTGGTTTTGTGAAGATTGTCCAATAATTAAATCATCTACTTTAAATGGTATTTTAGATCTAACTCTCAAGTATTCATTACGGAAATCGTAAAATTGAACAACACCTCTATTATCATCCTGTGCAACAATAAATTCACCAGTTCTAAATGAATCTTTTTCCAGTTCAATATCAAATGTTGGGAAATAAGATTCTGGGGTTACAGTTCCAAAAGAGTCAAAACTATCAAAATTACCTGGAACTTGTCCTGGTTTCAAATAGTCCTTCAAATTATATGTAATAGTTGGGACTTCGCCGCCAATATTTGCATCTACTGCGGTCAACGTAAATAATGCATAACCAAAATCTGAGGAATTATAACCAGTTCCATTAATAGTTGCATCAATATTAGTATTTTCAACAATAACTTTATCACCAACTTTAAATGGGTAGTCACTTTCACTAGAGAACGTCACTGCAAATCCGATAGTTACATTATAATTACCAGGATCATAAGTAATATCATCAATTCTTATTCCATTTGGATTATTAATAGGAAGAATTACTGGTGTAACATTATACAAACCTGATGTATTTCTAATAATAGATACTTCAGTGTCTCCAATATCATATTTTAGTGAAGCTTCAGTATTGACTCTTCCAGTAAATCCATCAAGAACTATCAGTTGTGGTGGAACAAAATAATTAATTCCAGGATTAATAATTTTAATCTCTTTAAATTTAGATAGAGGTTCAATTTTATATGTGTATGGGAATTGTGCTGCAGGATTTAGTGTTTTATCTGATGGGTAATCAAATCCAATATCAGTTAGAACCACATCATCAACCTGTCCAAGATTGGTACTTGCTGGAAGGAAAATTGCACCTGTTCCTCCAATACTGACAATTTCTGCAATATTTGGAAGTTTTCTGTAACTCCTTCCAACAGAGTCCAATGATACTTTTGCTACAGGACCTATAGCACTCAATGAAGTAGTGTTATATCTTATAATTGCCTCAGTTTGTCCATATGAATCTTTCTCTGGAGTATCTACTAGAGAATAATTAAAAGTTGTTGATGTTATGCCTGTAACTTTTTGTTTTAAATTATACTTACTTGATCCAATTGTCAGTTTATTTGCATTTTTTATATTAAAGACATCAGAAATAATTTCTAATTTTGATGCCGCCGCGCCATTATATCGTATTGGTTCAAGATTGTAGTATAAAGTTGATGGAACATTCTCATCTATAATTAATTCTAATTTTGCTCCTGGTTCACCAATAATTCCACTTGTTTTAACATTAAATTCTCCCAGGTTTGTCTCTGTAGTAAAGAATTCATCTGTAAAATTTTCATCAGTATATAAGAAGAAATTAAATGATGGTAGAGAATTTGCAGCGAGAGTTTGATCTGATAAATCAAATATTACGGTACTATTTCTGTAACAGAATACTTCTGGATTTATCTCACTCAATGTTCCTAAAGATTGAGTTTCTATATTAATGAGTTGAACATTTTCATCAGAAGAAATTACGTCATAAAAATATTCTGATAGTGATACTGTGTTATCATCTAATACAACAACATAATATATTTTTGCATTTTCAAGTCCAACAGAAGGTGAAGGTGAGTTGTAAATTACTTTTGATCCATTTTTAAATCCATGATTTGGCAATGTAATCGAATTTCTATCAATATTAACTGCTGAGTCAATAAAAGATTTTGGATTTACTAACAATCTTCTATTAAGATCATCATATGTGATTGTAATACTAGTTTGAATACCACTGATCACATCAACAGTTACATTATCACCATCAGTAAGTCCATGATTTGCATTTGTAGTTACTTTGGCAAATTTCTTATATACGTCACCAACGATAGTATTGGAATTATTTGTTGAGAAACTGTGAATTTCTCCAGTTCCATAATCAACTAATTCATAAATTAAAATACCTTCTGAACCAACACCAACGAATTGACCAGTGCTTCCAACACCAACTTTTTGTGTAGATATTCCAATAAAGTTTGAGTCATATACTGCGGCATAAAGGTTAACCTTATCTTCCAAAGGAAATTCTGATGATCCTGTAGATACTTTTATTCCAGTAAAACCAGCACCAACATTATATGTAAGTAAATCGCCTGTTTTAAATCCATGCGATGGCAAATATATTGTATTTGGAGTTGTAGTTACAATTTTATTTTCTGTTACTCCAGCATTACTGCGATATAGTAATCCAGATTGTTTTGCAGCTCTAGAAATTGCAGATCCATTTGTTCTGTAATATGAACTCCTTAAAATTCCAGTCTCAATTTGAGCTCCCCAAACATATATTGTTGGAGATGCATTTAAGGTTAAACCTTGTGGTCCATATGTTCCTATTTTTAGTGTATGGGCACCAGATCCTGTAAATGCAGTAAATGAATATCTTCTCCAGGTATTTGTTAGGGTAACCTGAGAACTATAGAATGCTAGACCATCATCAATAATAATATAAACAACTTCTCCACCAACATCCCCTTTTAAAAATACTGATATTACATGATCTGTTGCAGAGAGTGATACTGAGGAATACTCTAATCCAAATCCATCAGAAGATCCTGTGGTAGATCCAAAAGAAACTTTTGCTACACTATTAGTATTATTTGGTGATGTTGCTGCATAATAACCCACTGACCCAGTACCAACACCAACTGTATAATAATCCCAAGCGGATACGAGTGTAGGAGGAACGGGATCTGAGTATAAAATTAAATTTTCAGATGGTATAATGGTAGACTCTGTTGGATTAAAGTAATATTCAGTATCTAATGCATATTCTGTAGTTGTTTTGAATCCAGTATTTACAATGATCTTTCTTGGTTTTTCTCTTAAAATAGATCCCGCTTCATATGGATCACTAATACCATTTAATGCCCTTTCGACCCTTATTCTAGAATCGTCTTTATATACATTTAATATCTTTACATTTTCATCCCCAATAGCGTAAATATCATTTACTGATAGCGATGGGAATAGTAAGTTACCACTAACATTAAAATAAGTAACAATACCAGTAGAAGTAGCATCTCCTACCGCATTTGAAAGTGTGAGGTTATTGGTCGTTACGCCAACATTATAACTATTTGCAAATTCTGTCGATAAAATGTTCAGATTTTGAATAGAGACAATATCGCCGTTTGAGAAATTGTGATTTGTTGATCCAATTCCAATAAATCTACCATCAGAAATAGATGGTGCAAATTGAACAGATTCGAGTAAATCAAATTGATACTCTATATTGGTTACTGTTTTTCCTTGAAGTTCAGAAATACGTGCATATGCGCCAGACCCACTAGTTTCAGTATTATCAAAGAAAACGCTGTCCGAAAGAGAATAATTATCTCCAGGAGCAACTAACTTTAATTCTGTAACTGTTCCAGGAGTTACACTCCTAATTTCTGTAAATCCTTCCGCAAATTGATCTGGTTGAAGGAAACCAGAGTATGCAGTCCTATTTCTAAGTAATCCCAGTTTACCAGTATATCTAACCCATCCAGATTCATTGATATCCACATACTGTAAACTTGAGAATTGATCGAAGTTAAAAGATGCTGGTTTTGATTTGAATGATTCACCTATTGCATATGGGAACACGGGTTTTAAGTAACCATTTAGTGGTCCACTTGCCTCTGGAGTAGAGTTAATCGTACAGAAGTATGCATATATACCATTTGGAAATTCTGGTGTTTTACAATATCTACCATTATGAATATCTAAGTCACCATCACCCACATACTGATAATCTTCTATAAAAATGCCTGCGGGGAAAGATCCAGTTGGCGGTCTATTTGGTGGTAAAATTAAACTATATCCACTGTTTAATCTTCTAATTGCTCCACCCTCTTTATCTGCATATCCGTAGGGTCCATATATTGGATGTCCATCATATGCCCAACCAACAATAGGGGAATGATACTTGGTGCTATTTGAGTCATTATCAATATCATCACGATATATTGTATTGCCTGCATTATCGAGAGATGTTGCAAGCAATTTCCTTCTCAATTCTCTACCAAGATATCCGTGAGTATATTGTAATCCCGCATCTGAGGTAAGAGCGGAAGTAATGATGCCATCATCTGGATCTATTTTTTCTGCTTGTATAACTCTTTCAACAACATTAATGGTCCAAGATTTTATTTTTGCACTAAATGTTGCACCAGAACCTGTGGGAACAACATTTAGTATAGTATCTACCTGTTTGTACCCAAATCCACTTTCAATAATCTTAACTTCTACTAATTTTCCATCTTGAAGTACTGGAGTTAATACTGCACCACTACCAGAACCAAGGATTTCAATCTTAGGCGGAGAATTATATCCAGTTCCTTGGTTATTGACGATAACCCCAATAATTCTACCAGCAGCAGATACAATGGGAGTTAACTGTGCGTTAACTCCACTATTCAACTGAATGTTTGGTTGTCTGTTATAATTTAAAATATTTGCATCACCGTAGTCTTTTCCATTATTACTTAAAGATACTGAGAATATTTCTCCAGTAAATATTGGACTGATAACAGCAGAAAAGTTTTGACCTGCCGTTGTAGTTACTCCAATTGGAGCTTCTAACTTTACTTCAATTGGCCTATATCTTAATGCATGTACGCCAGTTCCGCCATCCTCGAAGTCAACAAATCTTTTATTTACATAATTAAAATCTGACTGTAGAGTTGATCCAATACCAACCGAAACATACTCTGCTAATCTAAACCTATCTTTATCAACAACGTTTACATAATATTCTGAAGTTGAACTTATTCCTGTAGGTAAAGTATCATCTGAACTAATTCTTACAATTTCTTTGTTACTATATCCATGGTTTGGATATTTTATAGTGTTTCTGTAAACATTAACATGATTCTTATTAAAAAATAAGGTTTTGTTTGTATAATTAGATCCACCATTGATAACTTCAATAGATGATATGACATTTTTCTTTTCAAATGAAGTTATTTTTTGTAGTCCATCTCCATATGCAGTAAATGAGACCGTATTAAATCCAACAATAGCATCATCTGCAGTATTGTAAAGTTTAATGGTTCTTTCGTCTATGGTTTCAACAAAGTAAATTGCATCATTAACTAATCCACCAATCTCTGTTTGGGATTGGGAAGAATAAAGAATTTTCTCGTAATTTCTAAACTTATGATATGTGCTAAATCCAATAGTATTATCAGAAATATTTACATTATCATATAAACTTCCTGCGTTGAATGATACTGAATGTGTTGTTTTTGAAAGTTTACACTTTGCTTCTGCACCAGTGCCATTTCCACCAGAAATAGTTACTTTTGGTTCTTCAACATAGTCAAAACCCTTATCAATAATATCAATTCTAGTAAGAGAACCTCTTACATTACATAAACCTTCAGCACCAGTACCAAAAATCGAATTTCCAATACCAATATTGTCATCAATGGTTAAAATTGGTGGAGAGATTACATCATAATTTTTATCTCCAGGTGAGGATACTACAATTTCTTGAATTTCTCCGTAGTAAAGAGTATCAGGAGATTTATAATTTAGTAATTCTACACCATTGACGAACATTCCAATGTTTCCTGGAGATGTGATAGTCTCTTCATAATTATCATATGGTTGTGGTTTTCCTATTCTTCTAACCAAACTTTGTGACTTAATAACTCTATCTTTAAACTTCAATAATTGGAACTTATTATTAAATACTGTTCCAAATACTTTAATAAAAATTCCACTTCTAATATTTGATCTACTAGTTGCAAGTCTCACTGTAGATGCGTTAACTTTGTATATAAAATACTGTCCTTCTGGAATATCGAGACCTATATTATTATTGTAATCATAGTAAACTGCATCACCCGTAATAAATGCATTTGCTCCAATGTTTATATCAAATCCATCAAACTGTCCACTAAAAACTGCAGATAAGTCTTGAATAGTTATGGGTGTATTGTAATAATCTGGTAAAGAATTGGATACAATATTCCTATCGGATCCATCAATATAAACATTACTTACATTTGCTGAGAATATATTTAATTCTGGATTATTTACTGATGATGCTTTAGATATACCTTTTCTTATCGTATACTTTACTGCAGTAGTATTAACTTGTGTTGTCAAGTTGATGTCAAACTCATAGTTGTCGGAAACTGCAATTACAAAAACATCGTACTGATTGCCATCACTTCCTTTTACAGTACCAATATCACCTAATGTAAAAATATGAGGGTCATACGTTCTAACCCTATATTGGGCAGCACCATTTAATTTTAAGGCAACTTGCGTTAAAGATTCGATTTCATATTCTGGTGTTGCATTTAGAATCCATGAAGTGACATTATAATCTTCACTATCTTCTCCCAGAGATACAATTTGTATTTGGTCTCCCTCTTGGTAATAGTATGATTTATCTCTATCAAAAATCAGATCTCCTAAAACACCAGTAACCTTAACTCTAATTTCACCATTTTCTGTTTTTGCATATGCATAATCTGTGGTTGTTATATCAGTGTTTAGTGGGATATCTAAAGGTGTCGTTAATCCAAAGAATTGAGTTGTGCTTTTTCCACTATATTCTATCTGATATTCAACGTCGTTATCAAAAAATACTAAAGTTCCTTCATTCTGAAAACTTAATGTCGAATCTACATCAATATAAGTTTGCCCTGCTCCAACTGGATTTGTAACTTTTGTTTTTGGATGTACAGTAAAAATAAAAGTCTCAAGGTCTGGATTATAATCCAAACTCATTTTATAATAAGTTTCATCTCCTCGGAACAATTCTTCTACATCGGTGATTGTACCTGATGCATTAGGAATAGTATCTGTTTCATCCTGAAACAGTGTTCTATTTACAAGATCTTGTGGGTCCCCCGATAGTGGTTTTACGACAAGATCTCTGGTTATTCTATAGTCAGCATCTGAAGGTTGAATGAGAAAATCTCTAGGTTTTACTACCTTTACATCGACGCCCCAAATTAATCTAAACAACAAATCAAATGAGGAGTTTGCCCCCTTTGAAGCATAAAAATCCTTTAATCTTCCTACTACCGATTTTTCATTGATCTCCTCATAAAATTGAACATTATCAAATCCAGGAGCATATTGACGCTTATATTTTTTATATAACTCAGCAATAAAAAGAGAATGTAAATTAAATACTGCAGAACCAGATGAATGTTTACTCTTTAGAGTTTTTTCAAAACCTACACTCTTATCAATGTTATCGAAATATGAATTAATTCCAACAAATCCACGAACACATCCAACAAAGGTATTTTCTGTTTTAGTATCATACCTTATAATTTCATCATCAATTTGAATAAGACCATCTCTGGGTGGAAATCCTGCAGTATCTGATACTGATATTGTTGATCCAGTAAAACCAATATCAGAAGTTAATTCTGTAGAGTATACTATCTCCGATATATTGGTTAACTGGGTATACTCATCAATATTATTAATAATATCTAGAGGAGATCCAGGACTTTCTAAGTCTCTGTAATATGTGCGTAAGAATTCTACAAATTCTGGATAAGAATCGGCAACGTACTCGGGAACCTGATCTTGAACTAGGTTTTGTATTTTTACTCTATCCATATTTTATAACCTTACGTAATCTCCGTTTAAGTAGCTCGATGATACTATGTATTGTGATCCTGAGAGGTCAACTCCAGATGATATGGTATCTGATACCATATTGACAATTGACTTTGAAGTATCTAATTGTAGATATAAATCTTGCAATCCAATAATGTCATTTGATTGTGGTATGACTGATACCTCAACAATATCGTCACCAAATTTTTTCTTCGCGGTAGAAACAATGTTGACGGCATTAACCCTTATTTCACCTCTTACATAATCTATAGTTCCAAAATCTTTTCTTATAATAATTGGTTGATTTTTTGCATCTAATCTGAATAAAAAGACACTACCAGTCTCAAAATCATGATTTGGTAAATCACTTAGGTACACAGTACCTACAATACCCTCAACTTGCAATCCACTAGTTCTTATATTGTATCCATATGTGGACTTGATATGAATTCTATTACCAAAACAAATTTCATATTCTGCAAAAATTCCAGGTGGAGAGACTTTTACGTCTCTTCTTAAGTATACTGTTGTAATGTTTGATGTAATTGCTGCAGATGAGTCATCAATAAGTTTTAAAAATTTACTGTATTTAAATCTAGAACCATATCTATTTAACTCATCAGAAGAAGCATAAAATTGAATATTTTTTTGAACTTCTTCTTTTATTTGAGAATCAACTCCTAAATTTCTGTTATAATAAACATTTGAAATATACTCAATATATAAGTATTTCAAATCAATAAATTCTGGAATAATTCCAGCAACAGAGTAACTTCTAAGTAGTGTTTTTATATTATCTTTTACAATATTTGGTATATAATCTCCATTTTTGGGTTTAATTGATATAAAGACTTTTCCGTATCTGGGTGGGAACAATTCTTCTCCACCATATACAGAGACCGAATCTGTCTCTGGATATAATGTGGGTATCAGTGCCTCATAGTCTGCGGCAGTAACTGCTCTGTTCTGAGATGCATAGACTCTCGGTGCTAGTTTTTTAATAGACTCTACAGACTCAATTGGAGATCCATATCCAGCACCCTCAAGAACGTTTAGTAGAGGTGCATTAACTTTTACAGGACTACCGTTATTATCAAAAAGTCTTCCAGTAAAAGTAAACTGATTGATTCCATTTCCATTCTCAGCATTAGTTACGACATAGGTTGCAATGATAAAATTGCCATTTTGTAACTTGCTTCCAAAAGTACCATCCCCAAAAATTAGTTCATATCGCTGATCTTCTATTTCATTAATAAAGAATACATCATCAGTTCTAGATACATTAACTAAATTTGATGCTTGTTTATAATATCTTGTAATGTTGCTGTTTTTACTCTCTCTAACTTCTACTCTTATTAGACTAGTGTCTATTCTTGGATTCTGTAATATAAATCTTTGATTCTTATTCTTACTATCTACTGTGAAGGTATTCTGTATGTACGCACCTTCATAGATCTCTACATCCTCAAATGTTGCAGTTGCTGCCGACACAGGCACTGTAATGTCTTCTGGAATAGAATACACATAACTTCTTCCGCCATAATTTGCCGATGAAGTTGCAACAATACCTCTTCTCAATGTAATTGATACGGGGTTTGTTGAGAATGTAGTTAAGTCTAAAGTAAAACGAATTTTTGCTCTTGATGCTGTAACCGATCTTGGAAGATACCCAAGATTTCTTGCTAATGATACAACATTCTCTCTAATTGTTGCACCATCCAAAAACACTTCATTGGTCAACATATTAGCATTATATGCACTTATATAAGTGTTATATGCTAACGTATCTAAAAGAACCGTGAAGTTTGATCCTTCAAAGTCGTAGTCAGTAAAGCTTCCATCTGCTTTGAGGTAAGCTTTTATTGACTCTTTTATATTAGTAAAGTCTAGATCTGCTACGTTGACTATTGACATTTATCGAGTTGGTAGTAATACGAATTGCAATTGTTGGGGTTGTGCATCAATACCCACGATATAGTATTTTATAGTGACTTCCATCAGATTTTCATCTGGATTTGGTACAACAAGCACTTCTTTTAAGTCAACTCTGGGTTCATTGAGTTTTATGACGTTTGTAATCTCGTCCCTTAATGAACTAGCAGCAAATAAGTCTATATTTTCAAATAATAATCTATTTACAGAACAACCAAAATTTGGGGCAAAGAATTTTTCACCCCGAACAGTTAAAACTAAATTTTGTACAGAACGCGCAATAGCATAATCATTCTTTAATATAATTAAGTCTCTCGTTAAGGGGTTTTTCCTCAACGTGAGACTTATATCTTTGAAACCCTTACTGACACGCTCTAAAGGCATGATATTTATCAAAAGTTTACCTGATGACTTATTTATCACACTTATTTTGAGTTATTGGTGCCAACGCTCAACAAAATCGTCAAACCCACCAGCACCTCCACAGGGACGTTCCATACGATCTTCTGGAACTGGGTAAAGTTCTTCTTTTCTTTTGTTGCGATTGCGCTTTGACGCCATATTTAAGAGTCTATCACTGTCAGTTTCAGTGATGAGGGTCATTCCCTCTTCAATAAAGTCAGTTGATTTATCAACTTCAAAGTGATTTCCCATTTTTTTGCTCCTGATTTGTTAGATCAGAACTTTTAGAGGGGTTGCTATCCCTATTCAGCGTTAATGCACCGAGGATCGCATGGATTCATACCACAATTTTCGCAAATTTTATGTTCTTTTTCTGTTTTCCAAAAATATTCGTCAGTATCGCCAAGTCTTCCCCAAGAAATTCCATTTTCAACCTGAAAAATGTGTGTAGATACCTTAAAATCAGGAGTTTTTGGAGTTTCTGGTGTAATAGAGAGGTCATACATTCTCATTCTATTGTTTGGATAGAGTCCAAACTGCCCATTTTCCAGTAAAATACAATTATGTGACTTATGTTCGTCTGGTTTTTCACTAACATTAGTGTCTATAATATCTATATCTGCATGGAAGTTGTCCAAAGTAAACAGATATTGACCTTTTAAGAACCCATGGTTGCGAGTAAACACCTCAAATTGCATTGTACTGATAAATTGCTTCTGAATGCAACGTATTCCATAGTCCATACAGTTCCAGAACTGTAGGTTAGGAAGGTCCAGATCGGGGTCTGGAAGCGTCTGTGCCGAGAGAAACGCGCTGATAGGTAGTTTATCATATATGGCACCATATTCTG
>Ga0099849_1000100_pt1 | contig 33502 bp, 59 predicted proteins | sample CB_VirMetaG_4_FD_78177 | JGI IMG/M metagenome (GOLD analysis project Ga0099849, IMG submission 78177) | Freshwater to marine saline gradient viral communities from Chesapeake Bay - CB_1508_1M Viral MetaG | ecosystem: Environmental > Aquatic > Marine > Coastal | place: USA: Chesapeake Bay... | reverse complement strand
GACAGCGCAACCGGCAATTTCCTGTCGTTTGGAGCGGGGTCGCTTTTAAGCGTAATTTTGCCTGACGGAAGCACCGAAGCCCGTGCGGTAATTTCTGGCGGTATTTATGTTGATGATTTATACATTGAAGAAAGCTATTACGCTATCAATCAGCTGACAGTTGAGCAGGCGTATAGCACACAACCTTTGGTTAATAGCATTTGGCTGCTTGAAAAAACCGGCTTGTCGGGTGTGCAGTATGTAGAGCCAGGTTATGTGCTTTACAGCGAAGACAATCAGGTTTTATACGTTGAAAGTTCACGCACTGGATCGGACGTGCAACCAACAACATGGAAGGTTGTCAGCATTGAAGAAGAAGACGATGTGAACTACAACGTAACTGCGTTGTCACACAACCCGTCCAAGTACGCAAACGTTGAAACCAACGAACCTCTTGCAACCTTCGACGTCACAAACCTCAACGAGCCTCCTGGTCAAGTGCAGAACTTGCGAGTTCTCAAGGTTGCACTGGTCAGCGGCGAAACGGTGCAAGAAGTGGTCACTAGCGTTAACGGCAGGATGTCGGTCAAAATTGCCATTGCTTGGCAGGCCGCAAAAGATGCTCTGCTTTACGAAGTTTCATATCGGCACGATGACGATAACGTTACTGTTCAAAGGATACAAGGCACGACTCTTGATATTCCTAACGTAAAACGAGGTAACTACGTAATTTCTGTAACTCCTTTGCGAGGGGTTTTGCGCGGACCTACTTCTCAAATTACTTATGAAGTAGTCGGAGCGTCTAGAAAAAATCCAGACAATGTCACAGGGTTAAAGTTTACTCGTACCACCGATCTTACCGGCATTTTGTCCTGGGACAAGGTGAAAGATCCGTCAATTATTGGTGGCGGCAAAATTTTAGTCAACTACGACTCGCGTACATCAGGCGCTACATGGGAAAGCAGTAATCCTATTTTTGAGCCAGTCTCAGGCGATCAAAACAGCGTCACGATTCCTTTGTCGCCTGGCACGTATTTTGTAAAAGCAGAAACAGAAAATTTGGACGACTTGCCAGCACTGAGGTCTGCGACTGCTGCGGAAGTTGTAGTTAGTGAATCCGCAGTTCAAACAACCGGACTTTTTGGCTCTACTGTTGAGGAATCAGACAACACTACTCTTTTTCTTAGCGATATTGTCTCAACCTTTGCGTATGGATACCCAGAAAACTTGTTCTTAAGCAGCTACACAATTGACCCTCCAGCGCCCAAGAAAAGATATGCAGATACGGACTCAAAAGCTTTGCGTTACGTAGAGGTTGACCCTGCGAACCATACAACATACACAGACGAAGAAAGTGCTCACCTGATGGTTGCGACTGAATTGTATGTTGCGATGGATTATGCGGTTGGAAACTATTACAACTACGACGGGACTGGCGAATACGTTTTAAGAGGCATTGGCTTTGCTGTTAGTGAACTCGACCACCTAGACGGTGTTGGAATTATACTCAGCATAGATAAAGTGTTTGACTTGTTTTTGCGCCATGAATTAACAACAACGCCTGGTAAGCGTTCTGGTTCGTTTGACACTGCTTCCGGCTTATTCAACCAAAGGCGAGGCTTGTTTGATGGTGGTTCGGCTATTGACGTTACTTCCTGTCGAAATTACATTAGAAATACCTTTGGAAACGCAACTGGTCTTGGTGCAAGCTTTAGCGAGTGGGAAGAATTCACACGTACGGTTGCCGTAGGAACAGCGTTTCAAACAAAAATTGTCCTTAGCGCCGGAGACGCCGACAGCACACTTAGCGTTGAGCAGCTCAAACTTGAAGCCTTACTGCCTGAAGAGATTCAAAGAGGTACTGGAACGTCAGGCACTGCTGTGACATTTGACAACCCGTTTGGCGCAGGCACTCCAACGGTTGTCGTGCAGGCGGACGATTTAGGTACAGACGGAAAGGTTGTTCTCACCAGCGTCTCAACAACTGGTTTCACCGCCACCTTGACAGGTGCAACCAGCACGGGCTTTAGTTACACTGCAACTGGATTCGGAAAAGGCAGGACACCTTAATGAGCCAGCCAAGTGACAAGGCCATAGGCAACGTCAATTTTCCGCAGTTTCGGGCGGATCTAAATGACGGCTTGGATGCCCTGTTTACCAATAACAGCGGCTCAAGCGAGCCTGCTGCTTTGGCTGATTCAGACTTTGCCCACTACCTTGACACGACCGACAACACGTTCAAGATCAAGGACAGCACCAGCGGTGGCACTGGAACGTATTTAGACCTTTACAAGCTGCAAGGTGGTGAAGTTCGCCTGCAGGGCAACATCACAGATGCGCTACCTGCTATTGGCAGCTTTGATGGCTTGCAGACTGGAACAAAAAAAGCGCTACTCGTTGATTCGGCTGGAACACGCAGCTATGGTCTTGCGGCGCCTTACCGGCATCACGCTCAAGTTCTTGCCCTCGAAGACAGTGACGCAAGCGGCGGAAACATTCAGGGCGCAATCACGCAAAACGTTTATGTGCCTAGAAAATTCAACTGGGTAGAGTTTGACACTGGCGAACAAGTCTCAATAAACACAGGGCAACCAGGCAATGAGCTGCAGACTGCTGTTTTTGGCGCTAAGTCTGCCAATCAAGTCAAAAACGGAACAGGCACAACAGTAAAGCTAAAAGCAGGTACGCATTTTATAACGGCGTATGCCCAAATTTATGACGCCGCTAGGGTCGTTTTAAGGTTTTACGATGTAACCAATCAAGCATATATAGGCAAGCCCAGCATGGTTCACTGGGCAATGTACACCATTGCTGAGACCGCTACTGTCGCAACCATATCAGCCAGGGTCACTTTTGCCGCAAATACAGATATTCAGCTCCATCAAATAGTCCAAAGAACTAGCGGCATATATGGCTTAGGTTTTGGCTATTCAGACATGACAACATTGACTAATGCCAATGTTGAAGTGGTGATATCCAAAATGGAAATTTATACGGTGTAACCATGTCAGTTCAACCTGGAACGTACAACTTCACAGTTCAGCGCCGCGCTGACTACTCGCTGTTGTTGCAGTTTAAGGACAGCAACAATGCAGTAATTGACTTAACGGGTTACACCGCGTATGCCCAGGTCTGGAACGAAAACCGCACCACTAAATACGCCGATTTTTCCATCGCCTACACGGACAGAAGTAACGGTCAGATTGCGATTAGTTTGACCGACACGCAGACCGCAGCGTTCACGCCTGACGAATTGCGTTATGACGTTCTGCTTGAAGACGCCTCGGGCAATCGAGAGTACTACCTTGAAGGTGTGATCTACGTCAGCCAGGGGTATACAGCACCATGACAACAGTCAACGTCACCAAGACTGAAAACACCGTCAGCGTCACGACGGAAGGCAAGACAACCGTTGTCAAAACACCTGTAACGACAACAGTTACTGCGACGACTACTGGACCGCAAGGTCCCCAAGGACCACAAGGCGCATCTGGAATTACTGTTTCAGATTCGGCTAAAGTAGACAAAAGCGTCGTCTATTACGACAGCACTGCTGGCACGTACAAGGCTGACGATACCTGGACCATTTCGACCATTGTCCTTGGAGGCAATTTCTAAGCCATGGCCAACACCATCCGCCTAAAGAAACGCGCTGCTGGTGGTTCGGCAGGCGCTCCAAGCAGCCTTGCGCCGTCAGAACCGGCGTACTCAGAAGTCGATAATATCCTGTATTACGGTTACGGGGACGCAGGCGGAGGTGCAGCCAGCAGTGTTATTGCGATTGCAGGCTCTGGAGCATATGCAACGCTGACCGGCAACCAGACTATTTCCGGCAACAAGACCTATACAGGCACGCTGGATTTTAGTGGCGCAACGATTGCCACATTTGAGACGACAGGCAACGTCACTGTTGGCGGCGATTTGGTCGTTAATGGTACGACCACGACCGTGAACTCGACCACGGTGACGGTGGATGACAAAAACATCGAGCTTGGTTCTGTCGCTACTCCGACAGACACAACCGCCGACGGTGGAGGCCTGACACTTAAAGGATCGTCTGACCACACGATCATTTGGACCAACAGCACTGACAGCTGGGACTTTTCGGAGCATGTCAACCTTGCTTCCGGCAAAGAGTTCAAGATCAATGGCACCAGCGTTCTTAGCGGCAGCACTCTTGGTTCTGGTGTTACTGCTTCCAGCCTGACTTCCGTCGGCACCATCGCCACTGGTGTTTGGAACGGCACGGCAATCGGTTATGCCTACGGCGGCACCGGCCTTACTGCTGCTCCAAGCAACGGCCAACTTGCAATCGGCAATGGCAGTGGCTACACGCTTGCCACGCTGACGGCTGGTAGCAACATCACCATTACCGAAGGTAGTGGCTCGATCACAATTGCCTCGACAGACACCAACACCACTTACATCGCTGGTGATGGCCTTGATCTGACGGGCACTGTCTTCAGCGCAGACATAAAAGCCGGCGGCGGCCTTGTAATTGAATCGACTGAACTAGCTGTCGATCTTGGAGCATCTGCAATCACCGGAACGCTTGCGGTTGGCGATGGTGGTACTGGCGCAACGACCCTGACCGGCATCTTGAAAGGCAACGGCACCAGTGCATTTACTGCCGCTACCGAGGGTACTGACTACCTGTCCAACAACTCAACTGTTGACGGTGGAACGTTCTGATGGCGAATGTAATCCGTCACAAGCGCGGCACCAGCGATCCTGTTGCTGGTGATTTCAGCCAAACTGCTGAGCTGCTGATCAACACGTCTGACGGCGGCTTGTTCACCAAAACAGACGGTGGTTCAGTTGTTGAGATCGGCGCCTCAGCGGCGGCAGCAGATTATCTCAGCAACCCGCAAACGCTTTCGTCTAACACGACAATCGCGTCCAGCACTAATGCTGGTGTGCTTGGGCCAAGTTACACTGTCGCTACAGGCGTCACGCTTACTATCTCGACCGGTTCTTTCTTCACGGTGATTTGACATGGCTGGAACGCTAGTTGCAGATTCAATCCAGCATTCTGATGCTACGTCTACCGCGACGAACGTACTGGCGGCAACAAATGCAGCGCAAAGCTTTACGGCACAGCAGACCTTCGCTGAGCTGAAGGAAACAACCTATAGCTTGACCGGAACGGACATCGATCCAGCCAACGGCAGTATTCAGAGTAAGACTGTCGCGGCAAACACGACGTTTACCGAATCGCTTGAAGCCGGTCAAACTGTTGTGCTGCTGCTTAACGCTGGAGCGAGCTATACAATCACCTGGCCAACGTTGACTTGGGTAACTGGCTCAGGAAATAGCGCACCAACACTGACTGCAAACGATGTGTTTGTGTTTTGGAAAGTTAGCACTACTTTGTATGGTGCGTATGTCGGGAGCTACGCCTGATGCTTGGAAAAACACTTCAACTTGCAGCTGCTGGCAATGTCGGTGGTGATGCTTACTGGATCGCCACGCTAGGTGGGACAGGCACTGATTATGAAGTAGAAGCAATAAGTGTAAACAGCGCTGGAGATGTTTACGGTGTTTTGAGCACAAACTCTGAAGGTGCGGGAGGGTACGACGCCGTAGTCGTTAAATACAACTCTTCAGGCGTGCTGCAGTGGCAACGAAGAATAGGCGGTTCTAGCAACGAATTTTTCCAAGGAATGGCAATAGATGACTCGGGCAACATTTATGCTGTTGGAAGCACTGCATCTTACGAAAGCGGCACTAGTGCTTATATTGTCAAATACAACAGCTCAGGAGCTGTCCAGTGGCAACGCGCTCTGTATTCAACTTCAACCATTGATTTGCGTAAAGTTGCTGTAGATAGCTCAAGCAGCAATATATACGCCGTTGGATTTACAAGCGCTTTAAGTAGCGGCGGCAATGACGTTTTTATTTGCAAATACAGCGTCTCTGGAGTGCTTCAATGGCAAAGGCGCTTGGGGGGAACGAGTAATGACGATGGCAGTGGCATTGCGTTAGATGGCTCGGACAACGTTTACATTCAATACCAGCACAGTTCTGGACAAGGAGGATATGATCTAGGAATCGCTAAATACAACTCGTCTGGAGTTATTCAGTGGCAGCGTTCACTCGGCGGGACAAGCAACGAATCTGGTGCAGGCTTAGCGATAGATAGTTCAGACAATATCTACATCCCGGCGATGACGGTTTCGGAGGGTCAAGGCAGTTATGACGCTGGCGTCGCTAAATACAATTCGTCTGGAGCTATTCAATGGCAACGCATTATTGGCGGTACTGGCAGTGATAATGTCAGCGATTTAGCAGTAGATTCCTCGGGTAATGTTTACGTGTTTGGAACTACCCTTTCTGCTGGAGCTGGAAGTCAAGACACGCTTATTGTTAAGTACAACAGCTCTGGCGTTGTCCAATGGCAGCGCTCTTTTGGGACTACTTCATACGAATACGCAGGTGGGATTGCTGTAGACAGCTCTAACAACTTGTATTTTGGCGGCAGGTCAAATGTAACCGGAAATTACGACAGCTTTATCGTAAAAGTACCATCGGACGGGTCTTTGACTGGCACGTATGGAAACTTCGTCTACGCATCGACTTCTCTGACGACTGCAACCTCAACGCTAACCGATGCAGCGTCAACACTGACAGACCAAGAGTCGTTTTTTAGCGGCACTATCTGGGATGATGTTGCGAACGCAAGTCACGTTCGATTTGATGATGTAAATTCTGGCGGCAATGATGTCAGAGGATTGTTTTTTAAGTCCGATGGGACGAAAGTCTACATGTTGCGTAGCAACAAGACAATAATTCAAACCACCTTGTCAACCGCTTGGGACATTAGCACCCACGGAAGTATTGACTACACGTTTCCAGCTTCCTCGTTCCATGTCTATCACGATGCTCCATGGGGGCTCTTCATAAGCCCAGACGGGACACAGCTTTATAGCACAGATGACTCTTACAACGCTTTAATTCAATACTCGATGTCAACTGCGTGGGATTTAAGCACGCTTAGTGTCACAAGGGTGTCCCTGGGCGCTCTTGGCAGTCAAGACTCAGGCCCAAAAGATATATGCTTCAGCTCCAGTGGCCTAAATATGTATTTTACTGGTTACAGTAATGACAAAATTCATCGCTATACCTTATCAACCGCCTGGGATATTTCAACGCTAAGTCACGACAGTAGTACCTCCTACGCCCCAGATACAGGGGCTCAAAGTATATTTATGAAGCCAGACGGCACTCGGTACTATCTCTTAGGATCCTCAGGAGACAAAGTGTATCAATTCAATCCATTAACCGCATACACACTTTCAAACGTGTTGACATCAAGCACCGACATTGACAGCGAGTTTTCTGTTGCAACAGAGGAAACGGCTCCTCTCTCTCTTTACATTTCACCTGACGGTGATCACATGTACGTAGGCAGTGGCATTGGCAATGGCGTCGACCAGTATTCTTTGCCTGGATCGGCCACCGCACCTAGCCTGACGGATGCGGCTTCTAGCTTAACTTCGTCCAAAACTGATCTGTAAGGACCATGCCTTTCGCATTCGTAGAAAACAGCGCGATCACCGCTTACCCGATTGGTTCGGTTGAAATTAAGCGCAAGTTCCCTAACACCAGTTTTCGGCTACCGCTGGAGGGTCAAGACCTTTCAGACTTTGGCGTTGTAGAGGTTACTCTTACGTCCCAGCCAAGCATCGATCGTCGCTCACAGCGCCTTGAAGAAGCTACGCCAGTTTTGGAAAGCGGCGTATGGAAGCAAGCCTGGAACGTGGTCACGTTGTCAGACGAAGAGCAGCAGCAGATTCAGGCAACCGCCGCACAAAATACGCGAGCAAAGCGCAATCAGCTTTTGGCTGAAACTGATTGGACGCAGCTGTCCGACTCTAGTGTCGCGTCAACTTGGACGGAATATCGCCAAGCATTGCGGGATGTTCCAAGCCAAGAAGGCTTTCCTTACACTGTGACCTGGCCAACCAAACCGTCCTGATGCAGCGACCTGATCCAATGATTCCGTCCAAGCCTGGTGCGGAAGATGTTGAGGCGATGGGCAACATTCAGTCGTGGATTGATGCTTTATACGCGCACGACGGTCGCAACGCCAAGGATCATCCGCAGCATGGTCTCTACACAGGTCTAGCTTTGAAATACAAAGGCCTAAACTTTGCCGACATTTCCGATAACGACTGATGCCTGCAAAATCGCGCACTGGTTTAGCTCGCGTTGATTTCAAGCCTGGAAAACCTAAAAAAACCCGTCAAGGGAATGGCACAAACAGCAGGCCACGCCATAATAAAAAAATGCCACGCGGTCAAGGTAAGTAATGGATGCCGAGACAAGAGCCAACTGGATGAAAATCAAGTCAGCTCTTGAAAAGGCAGGAAAAACTGATAGCTGGTACTACAAGCGTGCGGTCAGAATTCTGGCCGGCAAGTCAGATCCTTTCGAGTGACAATCAAGCTATTATTTCAGTGGTTTTACCTATCCACATGCTTAAGCCCTTTCTTTGTGCTACTAGCGCACTTGCACTGTCTGCTGGCAGCGCTATGGCTGGCGGCTTTTACTTGAATCCAGAATACAACCACGGTTGGAGCGGAAGCGACTCTCTTGGTGGAGTGCTTGATGCTCACGTAGGTTATGAGCAGGACGCTTTTTATCTGCAGGGCGGCCCTTCTGTTGCCATGCCTGATGGCGGAGACGCTGAAGTTGGTTTCTCGGCTAAGACAGGTTTTTCTACACCTGTTGCCGAAAAGCTTGACTTCTACGGCGAAGTGTCTGTTGCTAAGTTTGAAGACACTGATGCCGCCTTCGGTGCAAAGGCTGGCATGAAGTACAAGTTCTGATTAAGCTAAAAGCAATCACACTACACCGAGGCTCCTTCGCGGGAGCCTTTTTTTATGGGCGAGCCGCCAATTATTCCAGCGATAAAATTGCCGGAACCTGTGGTTTTGCCGCCTGTTCCTCAACGCATGACGTTGCCGGTGCCATCGGCACCATTGCCTTCATATCAGCCATTGGTTTTGCCATCTGCTGAACAAATTCGTCAGATGCAGGCTGCAGAAGAAGATGCCGAAAAAGAAGAGGAGTCAAAGCCGCAGGCAGAAAAACCCCAACCACAAACCCAAGTGCAAGTACCGCTGCCAGCGATAAGTATCCCGGAAGAGACTTCATCGATACGAGAGACGACTAAGGTCACGCTACCGGGCACAAGCATCAAATTAACTGTGCCAAAAGAAGAGGTGCTTACCACGGCTGCAGCAACTGCTGGAGTTGCTGCTCTGGCGTCTGTTGCGGCAACGATGGCTGCTGGTCCGCTGGTTCAGCGTCTGACAAAAGTTCTGAAACCTGTGATGAAGACTGCGGTGAAGAAGTTGGCAGCATTAAAGGTGGTGCGGTCGGTGAATCTTGTTGAGTCAGACGCCAAGCTTCGATGGAGACAACGTGTTCGCAGACGACAAATAAGGGATGGTCAGGTCTGAATGTATAACCTTTGTCGATCAATTCGGCACATTTCAAAGCACGAACCAGCTCGTAGTCAAGGCGTTCCTTTTCAAGCTTGCGCTCAACCATTTGCTTGCACATTTCTGTAATGCTTCCGTCAAGCGGAACTGTCACGCCGGCTTGAATACCCCAATTGTTGCTGCGCTGATAGTTACTGCTGATTGAGTCGTTACCGAGATAAAAAGGTGTGACGTTAAAAGTCGCTCCATTGCACGACAAGCCAGCTCCAAATTGCTGACGGGATGACGAGCCACTCTGGTTGATTTGTACCGACTGGTTTGTGTTGTTGCTTGTTGCAGCTGCTTGCGGTTGAGCGGTGCTGTAAACGTCGCCTTCCTTTGCTGCTGCTGGAGCGGTCAAACCAAAGTGAAGGCATAGGTTTATTGCGAAAAGACACTTAGACCAACCGTGACCGAATCGGTCGTAATGGTGCGTGTGGTGTCGATTTGTTCGATCAAACCGGCGGCCCTTGTCGTGGTTTCTAGTTGCCAAGGCTGAGTGTTGTCGGTGACAGAGAATGTCGTACCAGCTCCGGCGATGTCGGCGCTTGGCGTCACATTAGTACCACTCCAAGTCTTTAGCGCAGATCCGTAAACCTGTTGCTGAATTGTTTCCGTGATCGTCTGGCTGGTGGTTGTGGTGGCGGTGTACGAACCTTGCGTGAACTGTGGCGTTACGGTTTGAGCGCTGACAGGCACGCCAACGACCAAAGCTGCAGCAAGGGCTAGGCGTTTCATTTCGGAGCGTCTGCTTGTTTCAGTTTAGGATCTTCTTTTTTCTTGTTTTGTCTGATGTTGACACCCATGGCCGCCATGGTGCCGGTCAAGAGTGATGCAGGAAACGTTGGGTCTAGCGATTGCTTGAACACGCCAAGATAATTTGCGGTCAGGATTGCCATGCTCCAACCAAGTACCGCAAGCTTTACAAAATCACCAAGCCTTGAATGTTGCTCCTGGTCCTGCTCTTGCAAAGAATCGGCCATGATGGAGAAGACTTTAAATTAGATCAGTGGTTGAGATCCTTGCTGCAGTTGCTGGGGCTTCGATTACTGTTGCCGGCGTAAGCATTTCAAGCCTGTCAAAACAAGGCCAAGAGAGCAGGGAATCTCTGGTCAGGCTAGCCACTGCGGTTGAATCACTGACAGGCAGGTTGGACGTGCTACACGCGGACATCAAAAGCAAAGACTCTGAAGTGTTTAACCGGATCGGCGCTCTTGAACGTTCGGTCGCGCAGTTGGAAGTGCGCGAAAAACGTGCTTAGACTCAAGTTGATCGCGATAAGACACGATGATCTTGCTTTTGCGTCCGATCCTTTTTGCGTTCATCAAATCTGATGCCGTCAAAAAGCTGCTGATCGATTGCTTGAAAAAAGTCAGCGAAGAGACCAGCAACACAGTTGACGACAAAGTTGTAGCGTTTGTCGAGGCAAATCTCTTTCCAGCCACTAGGGTTGAGAAGTGATCAGACTGCTCAGCAGTTTTGCCGTGGCTTTAAGTCTTCATCCATTTTTCGAGTTCTTCCGAGGCACGCCGCATCAATTGGCGGCGATCAAAGAGCTTGAAGATGCAATGCCGTCAGAGCTATTGGCTGAGGATGCAGCATGGTTTGAAGCCTGGAAAGAAAGCGGCATCGCTCAACGTGCTTACGTGCCGTACTTTCACCAGCTATCCCTAGACAAAGGGTATCGCAGGTGTTTTGACGCTTCTGCAGCGATGGTCGCAGCTTTGCATGGTGCTGTCAAAACAGCAGAAGAATATGGCAAAGTGCGCGAGCAATTTGGTGACACGATTGAAGTTTCAGCTCAGCTTGACGCGCTGCGAAAGCTTGAATTAAATGCAGAGTTTCGCACTGACGGTGATGAGGCTGTGTTAGAAGCGGAAATTGCCAGCGGTCGGCCTGTCCTTGTTGGGTGGCTGCATCGTGGCGATTTATCACGCGGCGAACCTCCAATATGTGACGAACGCGGTTGCGGTCATTGGAGTGTTGTTGTCGGATTTAGCAAAGAGCATTTTGTTCTGCATGATCCGATGGGAACGCCCAACATGCTTTACGGTGGCCACGACACAACGTCTGGCGGCAAGAACATTGAGGTGCCACGCTCACTGTTTCGTGAACGCTGGATGGTTGAAGGCGAAAAATCTGGTTGGTTGATCCTTGTTGATGATGGGTGATTTTTATTGGCTGTGGTCGTACCTTGTCGCATTTTGGTCAACAGTTGTTGTGCAATGCGCCAAGCCGGTGAACTGGGAGAACTGTTGGCCACCGCAGGAATGGCTGGCGCCTTATGTGCAGGATTACATAGATGCACGCAAACCATACGAAAACGAACGAAAAATCCTGCAGTCACTGGATAAATAAAGTTTGCCGGTGTATCGTTAGCAGATCTGATTTTGACGCGTGTCTGTTCTTGCTGATTGGGAAATCCGCAGCCTTTGCCAAGCTTCTCAAATGGTTTGGCCTTTTGATGAAAAACTACTGAATCCCGCAAGCCTTGACGTGCGTCTTGGCCTTAACTTGATGATTGAGGTTCGCGATCAGCCAGAGCTGATGCGGATTGATATTTCAGAAAGGACAGAGGATGACCCCTACCTTTTGCTGCCCGGCGAAGTTTGCTTGGCTGAAACAATTGAGCAGTTCAATTTGCCGGACAGCATCAGCGCACAATTTGTACTCAAGTCAAGCCGTGCCCGCGATTTTTACGGCCACATGCTTGCTGGCTGGTGCGATCCAGCATGGGGTTCAACCGGAACGTCTGTCTTAACGCTTGAGCTGAAGAACGAACGTCGCTTTCATCCGCTGCCCTTGTATCCCAATCTGCTTATTGGTCAAATGGTCTTCTTCAGAATGTCGTCAATTCCGCTGAAGTCGTATGCCTTGACGGGTCATTACAACAACCACAAGACCGTAATGCCAAACGTTGTCTAATCTTCGTCGGCTAAACGACCGGCATACATAAGCACCGCCTGATGGTAAAAACATCGCGCCTGCCATTCTTGGCGGTGTTCTTTGACCATGCCAGCGCATGTAATGCGCCAAATCTTTCCATGTTTCGTCTCAAATTGCTCTAGCTTTGGTGGTTGCATGACGCTAAGTTGTGAGGAACGCATTCAGAGGTGTCGCTAATGGGTTGGGCCGACTGGATGGTGATTGACATGTCGCTTGAAGATGAACTTCAGCTAGAGCGTCAAGCTCGTGCCATCCTTCATCATGATGACCATGCTGAGATCGCAGAGCTGTGTTTTTCGTTGATCAAGCAGACGCACTACCAGCAGATTTTGTTAAGCCAAGCAGTAGGCAGGATAACAGAGCTTGAGACTCAGGATTTTATTGAAAAGTCAGATGAAAAGCTTCTCGAAACGCCTGCTGTAAGTGATGCTGACAGGTGCGCTGACCGGGAGCGTAGCTGGTGGCAACGGCTCTTGCCTTCCAATTGACTGGCTAAATTTTTGACGCAAAATGCGTTGCCCGCGATCGCGGTGCTTTCGCACAACTTCGCGTGACAAACCTAATGTTTCGCCAATCTCTTTTAGGCTGACTTCTCTGCCATCTTTCAATCCATAGTACATTTCAATGATCACGCGTTGTTTTTCGTTCAACGCACCTAAAGCGTCATGCAATTGATCGTGTCGTTCTCTCGTTTCTGACGGAGTAAAATCATCGTCAACATGAGACTTGTCGGCCATCAAATCTAAAAGCCTGCTGCCTTCGTCTCTTGCTAAAACGTCCAAGCTGGTATGCGGTGTTGAGCGCTCAAGCAACATTCGCAAGTCAGGCTCTTTCATCTCAACATGCTCAGCCATTTCGGCCATTGTTGGGTAGCGGTTTGTAGTCGTGAAATGCTCATGTTGAAACCTGAGAACTTTAAACAGCCTTTCTAGAGAATTGGCCGGAATACGAACGACGCGTTCATGTGTGTCGATAGCGCGTGTAATCGCTTGTCGAATCCACCAGTAAGCGTAAGTGCTGAATTTGTAACCGCGTGTGCCGTCAAACTTTTCGGCTGCGCGGTCAAGGCCCATGTTGCCTTCTTGCACTAAATCAAGGGTTTCCATGTTGTTGCTGACAAGGCGCCTGGTGTATCGTTTTGCGATATGAACGACAAGCTTTAGGTTGCACTTGATCAGTTTTTCTTTGGCACGTTCACCAATTTTAACTTGGCGCTGTTCAGTTGAACTTAGCTCACGGTCAGCTTCTTTCAGTTCAAGCATTCGTTGAATTTGCCGAGACAGCTGAATCTCTTGATCAGCTGTCAGCAATGGGTAGTTCCCAATCGCGTTCAGATAACTTTTGAAGGCGTCGGGTTGCATGAAGACAAAAAAGCCGCAATCACAATAACAGGCTAATCCGTATCAGCTCGCAATCTGCGCCCAATCTTCAGAATCAAAGTCCTGATACAGCCAAATCCAAATTGTCGCTTCCTTGTCTGCCGTCCAAAAAGATTGAGCACGGAACCATTCCACCCAATTCTGTGAGCTTTTGTTGGAGTTGTGCGTGGCACAACAGCAGATAAGGTTGGATCGCTTGGTTTCACCGCCCTTGCTTCTAGGCCTTACGTGATCCAAAGTGTCGCCATGGTCGCCGCAGTAAGCGCAACGATTGTTCCAAGCTTCAAGGATTGAACGGCGAAAATTACGTTTCGCCCGACGTTTTGTGACTAATTGACTTTCAAATATGTAGTGCGTGTTTTGTTGTATTTCGTAAGCTTCTCGGTTGAGTTCATAGTTTCCCGGAAAGACGAAATCATCAAACAGCATGGCGCTACTTTGAAGAGCAGGCGCAGAATTTGCTACGCCTGCCTTCAGGTTAGCTATCAGAAATCTGCGCTAGCTTCTACTGGTTTGGCTGGAAGAGTGAAATCAGAAACGTTCAGTTCCAATGATCTACCTTCAGTGCCGTCTTTCGCTTGGAAGGTGCGCATTTTGCCGCTGCCTGCAACAGTGATTTTGTCACCTTTGTGCAGATACTGCATAACAGTTTCAGCGCGTTTGCCCCAGACGGCGCAGTTGATCCAGGTGGTTTCATCTTTGCCAGTGCGCGCAGCAAGGCTGAAGTTTGCCACTTGATTGCCGCCAAGATCCTTGAGTTCGGGATCCTTGCCAAGGTTGCCGTGAGCGGTGAGGTTAAGCATTTGAAAGACCTTTGAAAAAGCGTGAAAGGATAGTGGTGAGCGCTTGATTGGCGTTGTAGTTGCGGCTCTGCATAAAGTGCCGTAACTCCTGGGCTAGATCATCATCCAGCCGCACTTGAAAGTGATTTTTGCGGCGATCGCGGTCGCGGTCGGCCTGTGTAATTCGAACATGTGGCATCGTGTCAGACGAACTTGGGCATCACGTCTTGAATAAACTTTTCATGCTTTTTCTTGGTAATTGCATAGGCAACTTTGGTGCCTGGTTGCATGTCAAACTCCTTGCGGAACTGGTCAAGAAACGCATTCCGCTTGTCGATTGACAATTCTTTAACCAAGCCTTGCAGCAGCTTTTTTTCGTCTTCAGTCAAAGGCTGCTCTTCAGGGTCCGACACCTTGGCAGAGTCATTTGCTGGTGCAGCCGTTTTTGTAATTGTTTTGCTGGCTGGGCGTGTTACGGGCGCAGATTCTTCTGCTGTAGGCTCAGGCGCTGCGTAACCGCTTTCAAGCGGCATCTTGGCCCACAATTCATAGGCCAACCCAAAGGTCATTGCACAGGCCATGCACATGCCACGGCGCTGCGTGTCAGTGATGTCACGAGCAGAGATCTTGTCATAAGCTATCGGGTTGTTCCGATGATCCATGACAGCCTGCGGCAGCGGTGGCGTTGCAGTGCCGTCAACGTGCTCAAAGCCAATCAGCAGGTAACCGCCAAGCCCTGGTGCCTTGTGAACCAAGCTGCCGTCATTATTGGTGACGTAGTTCACCATCCAGCCTGGTGCGTGTTCATGTAAAAGGTTGATGGTGCGAGCCCAGTTGATGTATGAGGCGGAAAATTTGCCGCCTCCGATTTGTTCAACTAAATCCTTGGTGGCAACGCCCGCAAGGTTTGGAATTTCATTCATTGATTGAAGTGACGGTGATAATTGCTCCTGGTTTTTCGTAGCCGACGGCGTAGCGACGTTCAGCGTGCAGGTCAAAGACCTGTGCATCATCGTCAAACACACCAGCGCCACCAGTTACGGAGCCGCTTAGAGAATCAAGAGTTGCGCGACAAAGTTTATCAATGTCGCCAATGCGTGCCGTGCATAAGCGCGGTGCATTGTCCTTGAGCTTGCCGTTGGATCGAAAGTGTGACTTTGGACGGGCAAGAATAAACGTGATGGTCACGCTCATTGCTAGTTTGGTATGCCAGCCGTCAGGTGTCAAGTCTTTTGCAGCTTTTGCAATGGCAGCTCGCCAGGGTTTCAAGTATTTTGAAGCCTCAACGAATCGATTTCCGCCAACGTGGCGTTTGCTGCCTTGCGGTGCGGGACGGCCCACAACCCTGAACGTGAAACTTTCGCTCAAGGCACGCAAACCGTATTCCTAGGCACATTCTGCCCGCAGCAATTAGAAGCTACCTTAAAGCATTACATGCTTTTTGAACACCCATCTTGCAGTCTCGTTCTGTCATGTCGCGCAAGGTAGTAGTGAGTGAATACCAGCCAGTTATCGCAAGCAGACAGGCGAAAACGGCAAAAACAACTGCATTGCGGCGAGCTGATGCGCGGGTTGGATCGTAATCAAACTTTTGCATCTTCGACCTCCAGCAGAAAGAAATTTTTCGGGCGGTCTTGCATCGAGTTGAGGATCAGCAAGTACGTAAGGTCGAGTTGGCTGATGCTCAGCTCTTGCGCTTTTTTTCTAAAAATTTCCGCATGGTAGCGGTTTCTTTTTTTGTCAATCACGCCACCGTCATTCTCAAAAATTTGAACGATTGCGTTTTTATGCCAGTCAGTAACGGGATCCGCCTCAGCTGTCTTGGGAACAATGCTTGAAGAATCAAAAAATTGATTTAACGCTGCCTGGACAATGTCGCTTGCGTCAATTTTCTTGCCTTCTTCTTGCTGCCTGTTGACATATGATTTAAGGCGCGATGCAGTCTCATTGCGAACATGCCAGCCACGATAAACGTAATCCCTTGAGCTTCTTTTGCCTTCAGTTCCACCAACAGCTGGCAATTGCTGCAGAGGTATTTCTTGGGTAGGTAATTCGCCTTTCAAGCGCTCATATGCAGTTTCAAGTGCCTCTTTGGCGAAAGCATTCCGAAACCGCCTTGCATCTACGCCAAACCTTGCTAGCGCGTCTTCGTCGTAACGCGCCGCATTAATCTTGGCAATTAAATCTTCAGGTAATTGAAACGAGACCTCGGCAGTTTTTTGCTCAGCAGGCGTAAAACTCAACTGTCTTTCGGTAGAGCCTTCAAGTTTGGACAGAAAAGCTTCTATCAATTCCTTGGTGTGCTCAGGTTGCTGCTCAAAAGGAAGTGCAGTGGCCAAGTATTCAAATTCGTCGGTCCCTGTTGCCTTTTTGTATATTTCAGCGTAAATTGGCAGGCCAAACCAGTGATCTTGGCCTTCAAGAAAAAACTTTTTAAGCCTAGGGTTTTTGTGAGAAACGTGCGAAGAAATTCGCGATTCTGGATAGACGCCAATCTTTACGTATTCAGTGTCTACGCAAATCATGCCTGGGCCGCCTTTGTGCAAATGCCGCAGAAAAACGCGTCTCACGTCTTTGTCCTGTGTTTCCATTGAAAATGTCGCGAGGGTTTGTTGACCGAACAAAGATTGGCATACCCGCAGGGAGGTGTCAAGACCTGCGCCGTTTTTTCTTGTCTTTCAACGCTTGAACTTCAGCTTTTATTCGCTTGCGTTCAGCGACTGTCTCAAGCGCATACCGCACGGCTTCTTCCCTGCCAGGGGACTCGCCAGGACCGCCGTTTTTAGGCTTTAGCAGTTCAGTCCAGTTCATCTAAGAGTTGGAAAGCTGAAGGCCGCTCACGCGCTGACACCTTCTCACCGCTGGCTTTCCGGGCAACGGACGATCGATACCGCCTGAAGGTGGTTATCAACCACACCGTAGCAAATTCCTACCAGTCTTCAAGGGTCATCTTGAAGCAATCCCAGGCGTCAGACCATGATTCAACGCATTCGTCTGGGTCTTGTTTTAAGACGCGGCATTCGTCAGGTGCTGCAACCACTGTCACACATCGATCAATTGGCAAAAATGGATGGTGAGAGTTAAGCATTGCAACATACGCGCCAAGCTGCTTGGTCGCAGGGTCACGACGCTTGCCAGCAGCTTTTGTCTTTACCGTTTTCAAGTCGCCAAGCACAATCTCCCCTGATGCAGCACGCAGCAAAAAGTCGAACGATCCACCAAGAGATTTGCCTGCATCACAAAGACGATATTCTGTGGCGATTACTTCAGCGCCTTGAAATAATTCGCAATCAAGCAGCGGATCAATCCACGGCGCCCAACGATTCTCAAAAATAATGCCTTCACCGCCAAGGTGAGTCTCAAGTGCCTTGTGCACAGCGTTGCCACGCGCAGCCCAGCCATCAGGGCCGTCTTTGTAACGCATTATTGCAGCGTGCTTTTCTGGCGTCATATCACTGCTGACAACTTGCGTCACCGATCGCGCCAGCCAATCTCCGTTGAATCGGTAACGGTGGAAACCAGAGTGAAATGTCAGTCCAGTGATGGGACTTAATGGATCCAAAGAAAAACTTGCATCTCGGAGTCAGTATGGGCATTATCTGCCTGCAAAGCAACCCCACTACATGGCTGAACTCAAGTCGTCATCAGCAGGAGTACTCATTGATGAGCGCATTGTGCGTGCTCTTGACAAGCGCAGGCCGATCGGTCAAAGCCGCACTGCCTGGGTGAACTACCTGTTGCAATACGCAATCACGCACCACCCAGAAGTGGTTGACGTTCGTGAATACGACTGAAGAACGCGCACATTTGCTCTTGCAGTGGGTGCCGTATTCACTGCCGGCAGAATTTGATGAAGATCTTGCAGCTCAAGGTCATTACACCAAGCTGCAGTGTCAACGCTCAAATCAAGCGTTAGCCGCGTTTGATAAAGAGCATCAATACAAGTGCAGTGATGAACTTGCTGCATTCCGAGAGCTAGAGCTTCTCGGCGTTTTTTCACAGTCCGATTGGTTTTCGCCTTCTCACGCAAAAAATGGTTACTACACCAAACGCCTCAAGCAGCATCACTCCGCAATTTCAAGAAGCGCTGAGCAAGGTCAAGCTCCGTGCAAAGGAGATCATCAAGAGCGAACCGGAGAACACTTGGCGGCCTTTACTGAGGAACGTCGCAGCGCAAGAAGGGATCGATTTAGACATCAAAGATCTCGATCTCGAATCGTTCCTAGACGAAGCCGAGCGCTCGCTTGATCCGTCACGCGTTTACCGCTCAGGCGACAAGCTGCAGGCGACAGAATCTGTTTTCATGCTCAACGGCTTGATCAAGCTTGGAGAGGCCAATGTCATCATTGGCCAGCCAAAGGTCGGCAAGTCGTCGTTTTCCACAGGCTTGGTTGCAGCGCTACGCGACAAGCGGCAACAGTTTCTTGGCCGTGATCTGCTGTTACCTGACCAGCGGATGCCTGTGCTGATTTTTGGCACGGATCAAAGCGAAGGCGACTGGTTGCATTTCTTAAAGCGTGAACGGCTCGTCACTCAAGATCAAGCGTTAGACGGCAACGCCGTCGATTTCTTTTGCAGTCTTGAATCGAGCAACGATTACAACTTCACTCGTGAAGGTTTGCGGAATATGCGAGCTGAGATTGAAAAGCACCAGCTGCCGCTAGTCATCATTGACAGCCTCAGCAGCATGATGGAACCCACAGGTATTGAGGAAAACACGTCGCGTTACGCGCAGCCAATTCGCAATGCCATTCGCGAGCTACGCAAGACAGGTGCAACGCTGCTGATCATTCACCACAGCGTCAAACGTCCGACCACCTGGGATTGGATCGTCGAATGTCGTGGCAGCAGCTCAATCAGCTCAGTTTTTTCTTGGGGCGTGCTGATGCGCTGGGTTGCACAAGAAGAAGACGGCTTGGCGCGAACTGATCGCCGTGTTGGATTTACCGGCAAAGGTCGTGGCAGCGCCGAAGCCGGTGGCGTCATGGCTGAATACCAAGACGAAGGCGGCTGGTCGTACCTAGACGGTCTTGAGGCCGCTCAGCAGGTCGAACGTGTCGGGCAGCGCATCATGGAACTAGGCGGCGTCAGAGCGCAAGTCTTTGATTACCTGTCGATGCGTACAGAGCTTCGAGCAGACGTTCCTGCCGAAGAGGTCGCAAGTCAGTTGAACAAGCAGCAAAGCGCCGTCACACGCGAGCTACGGGCGCTCAAGCAGCGTGGTTTGGCGTACATCTGCAGAAAGGACGGCAAGCGTCCGTTTTGGCAGATCACGGAGGCAGCAGCGGCGTTTATGGGCCATTCCGCCCTGAGAGAGCCAGAACGCGTTTTTGATGTTTCTTTTGTTTCTTTGCCGCAAGAAAACATAAAAAACATGGAATACAACTCTCAGAGTAGTACAACAGCAGTACAGCCGGAATCAAAAAAAACATCCTCCGACGATGCGGTTCCTTCGCCTAATGGCGCGTCACCGATCGCCGTCGGCACGCCTGTCGAACGCTTCAAGGACGGTTGCTGGGAAAATGGCTGGGTTGTCCATGACGGCCAAAACCGTGACCGCATTACGATCGCCAAGCTTGGCAGTCAGATGGTGCTTATTCGCAACCTGCGCTGGGGCATTGACTTGCGCGAGTGCAGCGGCTCACCATTCGCATCCGCAGCCAAAGCCGAACCAACTACCGAAGAGTTTGATTTTTGATGTCCCAAATCAGAACACCTGTCAAGATTTATTTGCTGCCAAGCGAACGGCTGATCCTGGACGAACAGGCGAAGCAACTAGGTTTGCCGCGTGGCGAGATGATTCGTCAACGCGCACTGTCTGCGCCACAGCAAGCAGCAGGCTTGCCGCAAGGTCCACAGGTCTACGCTGATGCCTTGGAAGCTGCTGCGCGGTCATACAGCGGCATTCCGCGCACTGCCATGGCAGGCATCGTCAGTGCTGTGATCCGATCGCTGGCAGAACACTGATCGGTATGCCACAATGGTCGAGCCGGAGACGGCACCGCTCCTTGAAATCTGAATCATGCAGATCACTGATCAGCTCACTGCTCTGATCAAGCAGCAAGAGCAGCGCAGCACTGAACGCCTACAGCGTCAGCTGCAGCGCACCGAACGGATGCACTCGCTACTGCAGCGGTTGCGCGAGACAGAGGCCTAAGGGCCTCTTTTTTTTTCTTGACGCGCAGCCACGGCTGTGCAATCATTTCTGCAGAACCGGAATTGGCCTGCGGGCTACCGGGTCGACTACCGCCTCAGCAGTTCGCTGCAGAGGCACCTAATTCACAACTCATCAACATGGGCGCACGCACGCTCTATCCTGTTCCGCCGTGTCCGTGCTGCAGCGAATGTGATGCCCGTGTCCGCAACACGGCCTACACCGAAGACGGGCGCATCTTGAGAAATCGCCAATGCGACTGGTGTGAGCATTCATGGTGGACTCTGCAAACACCAGAGCGCAGCGTTGATCCTGAGAAGCTTCGCGTCGCATTGCCTGCGTCATTCAAAAACAACAAACACCTTCCAGCACGACTCTTAAAACTTGAACCATGCACACCATCGCAATCATCCTCTGCCTGATTACGCTGCCGCTGATCCTGCTGCTCTACATCACAGCAACGCCACGGCAGCACGCTAAACGCATGAGAGCTTCAGGCTGCACCTACCGTGTCATTGCACAACGGTTAAGCGTCTCTCAGACCACGGCTAGAAACTACTGCCTAGCGTGAGGTGCTTGACAATCGCGCTCTGGTATGCCATCATATGTATGGGAGAGATCCCGCCACTTCGCAAGCTCTGGAATGAACGACTCACTAGCACTCGGACTGATCATTGCCGATTACGGTCGCCGTGACGACTTTGAAGGCATGTGGGATGACCTGATCATCACCTACCGCCGCGGCAGCAGCCTTCAAGAACTCGCCTGCGAGCTTATTGAAGCTGATGAAGAAGCCCGTGCAGAACAGCGCAAAGCAGGCTAAGTTACGCACGGGGCGAATGTTCATGGCATGGAGGCTTCGGCCTCCTTTTTTTTTATGCTCGACAACGTTAATCATCCTGACCACTACCAAGGCAGCCTTGAGTGCATCACCGCCATTCGCGCGGCGTTGACGCCTGAAGAGTTTCGTGGCTTCTGCAAGGGCAACGTGCTCAAGTACGCTTGGCGTGAACGGCACAAAGGCCAAGACGAATCGCTTGCTAAGGCACGCTGGTACATCGATCAGCTCATTGACCCAACCTGATGCTTGCATTCCCGTTACGGGTATGCCATACTTCAATCAAGCGGGAGACCGCACCGCATTTCACTCATGTACTACCACCACGAATCACTGCTTCAGTACGAAGCACGCCAACAGTACGAGGCACGCTTAGACGCTCACTACGAAGCCTCACACCGTCCGAGCTACCGCGTCACCACGCCTGACTGGTTTCAAGACGCAGACAACGATGACGAGCTGAAACAGCTTCTTGACGACGCCGTGTTATGCGGCTTCAATGATTCTCAGGTCACCGTAGAAACGCTGCCCTTCTGAACATGACCGAACAGCTTGTAACCGTTGTGCGTTACCGCATTGTCATTGAAGAAATGGTAATGCCACGCAAAGAATTTGAAACCAAAAACACCGAAGCAGAATCAGACCTTAAGCACGGTTTTTTTGATTACCATTTTGCAGGCTATTTACCTGAAGACTTCAAAGATTGGGGCTGGCAAGACAATGCTCATGTAGTACAGTCAAAAGACATTGAGCAGTGTGACTGCGAAGGCTACAAAGTTTTCAATGGTGACATAACATCAAGCTCTGATGATTATGTAAACGCCATTGGCGAATGGCAGGACATGCCGCCATTTACCATTAACGAAGAAACCTACCCCTGATCAGCTGCCGGGAAGCCCGATGCCGTTTGGTCCACGGCTGAAAGCCATACAACACCGTTTGGCAGACGGAAAAGCAGGGCGCGTTAGTGGTCGCGATCAATCTCCCGGCATCAAATTTTCTCAATCATCATGAACAAGCAAGAACGCCTTCGCCAAACTGAAGAAAGCAACATCCGTCAAGCCATCGCAGATCATGACGCAAGACTTCAACAAGCTTTCGCCAACGCCAAAAATCCGAAACCTATCCTCTGGGTTCGTACTGCTGACGGTTGGACCATATCAAGAGACCATCCAACCACATGAAATCCACCAAACAACTGCTGACCTGCAACATCGCTACAAACACAATTTCTTGACCGAAAACGAAAACTGTTATATTTTGAGCAATCGGAAAAACTTCCTTGAATGCCTGCACAAAGAGGCACAAAAGCTGAAACCATAATGCGAGCAAGAGAGTTTGTTCGCATCCTTGCTAATGGTGGCCGTAGGTCTGACTGCATTCAATATGGTACGGAGCACTGGGGGGTTAGCGAACGCGCTTGCGACAACTACCTGCAGCTAGCTCGCGATCAAATCAAGGCTGATTGGGACATTCAACGCCCGCAAATGGTTGCTGATCTTTTGTCACAGTGTTCAACGCTTCAGATGGAAGCACGGGCGGCAGGCCAATACCACATAGCATTAGGCGCAATCAATACCGCTGCCAAGCTGGCCCAGCTGTGTTCGTGACTGACGAAAAATTCTGGTATGAGCACCTGCCTGAAACTGACATGTACCGCGTGTGGATGAGCCTTGATGGTGTCAGCTCACACTGCCACGTCAGCAGTATGCATCTGATTGATGAAAAGCGCTCTCAGTTGCGTGAGGCGTGTCTGCGGAAGTCGTATGACGCGTTTGACCGTTGAGCATCCTTGACGCTGCGCCGATTGGTCATGTCTTAGGCGACGCCTCAGCATTGGACGCTGATGCACTGTTGGCGCGAATCAAGGCAGACTTACACCCAGGCCAACTAGCGTTCGTTGACGATGAAGACTCGCAAATCCTCGCGATCTCTGCGGGCTACGGTGCAGGCAAAACGAGAAGCCTGGCGGCGAAAGTTGTATCACTCGCGATTGCTAATCAAGGCTATGTGGGCTGTGTTATGGAGCCCACTGGACCGCTGATCCGTGATATTTGGTTGAATGATTTTGATAATTTTTTAGAGGCCTACGAGATCCCGCATACGTTTAGGGCATCACCATTGCCTGAATATGTGTTGCATCTTCCAAACGGAGACACAAAAATTCTGTGCCGCAGCTTTGAAAATTACCAGCGCATTATCGGCTTAAACTTAGCCTTTTGCGTCGCTGATGAGGTAGACGTTGTTAACTATTCGATCACCTCAAAAGCGTTCCCGAAAATTCTTGGTCGTCTTCGCTCCGGTGTAGTACGGCAGTTTGCTGCTGCATCCACGCCAGAGGGCTTCAAGTGGCTTTACAACGAATTTGGCAGCCCTGATGCGCTTACGCGCACTGATCGCAAGTTGATCAAGATGAAGACAACGGATAATCCACATTTGCCGGATGACTTCGTTGAGCGACTCAAGGCTAATTATGATCCTAGTTTGTTAAAAGCGTATTTGGAGGGAGAATTTGTTAATTTAACCACCGGTCAGGTTTACGACCGCTTCGATCGCGAAAAGCATGTCATAGACAGCGTTGATACAGGTAATGAGCCTTTGCATGTTGGCGTTGACTTTAACGTTGGCAATATGTCTGCTGTCATCGGTGTAAGACTGAATGACAAACTGATGATTATTGACGAAGTAAGCGGCAGCCATGACACCGATACGTTGGCCCAGGAGATCAAACGACGATATGCCGACCGTCGCATCTATGTCTACCCTGACGCATCAGGCGGAAATCGAAGCACGAATGCCGCGCAGACTGACATTCAAATCTTGGAGACCTATGGTTTCAGCAACCAGTCGGGCCGGTCAAATCCTCCCGTCCGTGATCGGGTGGCTTCTGTTCAAGCTTTGCTGGAAAACGGGAAAGGTCAAATAAGGCTGCAGGTCACCAAAAACTGCAAGCGCACGATCGAATGCCTTGAACTTCAAAGTTACAGCGAAAAAGGCGAGCCCGACAAAGATGCAGGCTACGACCACATGAACGATGCGCTGGGCTACACAGTTTGGAGGTTGTTCAACCCACTGCACGCACGATCAGGTCGCGGAACAGGAATCAGATTGTACTAGACAAAGGGAATGTTGTTTGTTATCTTTTCAGTGTTCCTGTTTACTCAACATGCTCGAAGGCACTGAACTACTCAAGCGCATTCGTCAGCTTGGCGATGTTCCTCGTTCTGAGCTGATTCGCGAATGCGGTTACGTCAGCGCTAACACTGATGGCAGCGAATCCATCAACTACACCGCTTTTTACGAAGCTGTGCTGTTGGCAAAAGGCATTGACCTGAAAAAGCCTAAAAAGATGGGCCGCAAGCTTACCCATCGCACCAAAGTGCAGGGCAATGGTAACTTGCTGGTTGGCAGCGCTTACGTCAAAGAGCTTGGCTTTGAACCTGGTCAAGAGTTTGAGATCAAGCTTGGACGTAATAGCGTTCAGCTAACTGCTGCAACTGCATCGGTCTAAACTGTTGCCATAGGCTTGTGAGATCGCGCCGTGTATTCCGGTTACAACTTCTACGACCGTCAATTGGCGGCAAAGGTCTCACAAGTCAACGATCCGAATGCGGCGTGGGTAAATCAAGAGCCACATTGGATCCTGATTGAAGATTTATTGGGCGGCACATATGAGATGCGCCGAAAGCATCGGCGTTACTTGCCGCAAGAACCTCGTGAATTGGATGACGCATATGACAATCGTTTGAGCCGTTCAAATTGTCCGCCCTACGTAAATCGACTCGAACGTTTGCTTGCTGGCATGTTGACGCGCAAGCCTGTCAGGTTGGACGATGTTTCGGACAACATTCGTGAGCAACTGTTTGACGTTGACTTACAAGGAAACGACCTCAACGTCTGGTGTTATGAAACCGCTCGTAGGTGCATTCGTTACGGTCACGTTGGTGTGCTCGTTGATGCTCCTGCTGCTGGGAGTAACGGCAGGCCCTATTGGGTAACCTACACGCCACGCGAAATACTTGGCGCAAGATTTGAGCTAGTCGACGGCGCACAGAAGCTTGTGCAGCTTCGCCTTGCTGAAAAGGTTATTGTTGCCGATGGTGATTACGGCGAAAAGGAAGTTGAGCAGATTCGCGTGTTGACGCCTGGTGTATTTGAAATTCACCAACGCGATGAAAAAGGTCAGATGAAAATTGTTGAAGAAGGCACAACCAGCCTTGATTACATTCCGTTCAGCGTTGCTTACAGCAACCGCGTCAACGTATTTGAATCACGCCCACCGCTGTCAGACATTGCAGAGCTGAACCTTAAGGCTTATCAGATTCAAAGTGATCTCGACAATATCATGCACGTGTCAAACGTGCCGATGCTTGCGTTTTTTGGTTTCCCGTCTGCAGCCGAAGAAGTTAGCGCTGGTCCTGGTGAGGCTATTGCATTCCCAGCTGAAGGCCGTGCAGAATACATCTCGCCTAATCCTGCATCGTTTGACGCATCATTCAAGCGTCTTGATCAGATTGAAAAGCAGATCAACGACCTTGGTTTGTCTGCTGTGCTAGGCCAAAAGCTAAGCGCAGAGACTGCAGAGGCTAAGCGTTTAGACCGCAGCCAAGGCGATTCCACCATGATGGTGATCGCGCAAAACATGCAGGATCTGATCGACAATTGTCTGCAGTTCCATGCTGATTACCTGCAGGAAGCGCAGGCTGGCAGCAGCCTGGTCAACCGTGATTTTCTTGGCACACGCCTTGAGCCGCAAGAGATTCAGGCGCTGCTGCAGCTTTACACGGCAGGCACCATCACTCAAGAAACTTTGTTAATTCAGCTTGCAGACGGCGAAGTGCTAGGCGATGATTTCGAAGTTGAGGCTGAACTCGAGGCAACTCAAAACGGCGGCTTGATCGAGATGCAGCAGCCTGAACCCGAAGCGTCTCCTGAAATGCCTGAGGCTTCGGCGGAATCCGATCAAGAGGATGAAATCCCGGCATGATGAAATGGTTGCGGAAGCTGTTCGGCATGAAGGATGAGCTTGAGCGTCAGCGAATGTTATTCGTTAGCAAGCGTGAATTGCCTGATGACACATTTGCAATTGTGCGGCTTTCTTGGTTCACAAAAGAAGGCGTATACGATGTCAGCGAAATTAAGCTCATCTACGAAGATGAGTCTGCAGAAGACATGATTCCACAATTTGCAATGATTGTCGGAGAAGCTTTACGCGGCGGCGCTGATGTTTCAATTTTGACTGAGATTGAGCCGGAGCTTCTGGGAATTCTTGACTGATGACAACACCCGCCAGTCTGTATCGAAACGCGATTGACCTCAATCGATATAGCAACAGTGTTGCAAGGCGGATTATCAATGCTTACAACGATATTATTCTGGATTCTGTTGCTCAGCTTCGTGCAATTGAGGATCTTGACGAATCGGTCAAAGCCGCAAGGTTGAGGTCGATTTTGGCGCAGTTGAAGGAATCACTTGCGACCTGGGCCGGTGATTCAACGGAAGTTATGGTGCCTGAGCTGCAAGGCTTGGCTGAGCTGCAATCTGAATTTGTCGAAGAGCAGCTGAAAAAGGTTTTACCTGCTGGCAGCCGCAGCATTGTCAACACGGTTGAGATCTCGCCGCAGTTTGCACAGGCTGTGGTGACGACTGACCCAACGCAGATTAATGCTGTTGTGTTGTCCGATGATTTGTTTGCTGCTGTGCAGGGTGCGCCGCAGACGTTTAGCTTGACCGCTGCACAAGGTGCAACGATCACGATGCCAAACGGCAAGGTTGTTGAAAAAGCCTTTCGTGGTTTAGCCGAAAGCCAGGCTGAGCGTTTTGGTCAAATTGTGCGGCAAGGATTGCTGACGGGTGAGCCTACGCCTGAGATTGCGCGACGCTTGAAAGGTCGGCTTGAATTTGGCCAACCAGCCCGGTCGGTCAAGCAGTTGCAGCTTGCAGGCGGTGAGCTGACAAAAATGGCAAATCACCAGGTAATGACGATTGTCAGGACAAGCGTCAATCAGGTGAGCAACGCTGCATCACAACAGGTTTACGAGGCAAATCAAGACGTAACTCAAAAATATCGCTACGTTGCAACGCTTGACACGCGTACGTCTGCAATTTGCAGAGCGCTTGACGGTCGTGAATTTGAGTATGGCAAAGGTCCAAAACCACCGCAGCATTTCAACTGCAGGTCAACGACGGTGCCGGTTGTTGACTATGAAGGTTTAGGCCTTACACCACCAAAGCCTGGCAGGCGAGCAAGCATGGATGGTCCAGTCCCTGCGGATCAAAGCTATGGACAGTGGTTGAGCAAGCAGTCAAAAGCTACGCAAGCAGACGTGTTGGGCAGCGAAAAGGTTGCTTATTTCACAAGGTTGTCGAACAAGTATGGGCCAAAGGACGCAATCGCCAAGATGGTTCGCGATGACGGTTCAGAGCTGACGCTTGAACAGCTTCGCAGGCGTTACGGCAAAGTGTAAAACTGTTAGTAAGATGTGGAAAATGCGTTACGGTCAATGGCACGTAGATACAAGCGCGATGCTCGGGGACGCTTTGCCGGAGGTGGCGGAGGTGGTGGCCGCTCAGGTGGACGCGGTGGCAGTAAATCCAAAAAGCCGCGCAAGTCTGATATTGCCTTCCAAAAGTCTGGCAAGGGTGGTGGCACTAGCGTAAAAGCTGGTCGTGCGGCTAAAGCTGCATACAAAGCAAAAGAAGGTCAGCGCCGCTTGACTAATTTGTCTAAACGAGATGCCGGATCCAAGCGCTATAGCGGAGGTAGCCAGCAACGCAAAAGGTCAACTGCAAAGCGTGCAGCGCAAAACACTGGCTACCAGCGCACAAGATCAGCCAACAAGCCAGTCAGCCCTGCAGTCAAAGCTCAGCGGAAAGCTGCTGCACAAGCAAAAAGAGACGCCAGGATCAATCAAGAGCTGAAAGCAAGGCGTGAATTTGCTGCCAAAACGACACCTAAAAAACGTCGCCGCGCTAAGAAGTAAATTCTTCCCAGCTTCCCAAGTCTTCCATCGTTTCTTTCCAGAACTCAGGAACTAGCACAAGGTCACCGTCTTCATCTACGAAGGCGGTGGCCATTTTTGATGAATGCAGGTTGCCGCAGCAAATATAGACTTCCATTTCATTGCCATCGTCATCAACGTCTAGCGTGTGGCTCAAGAATTTGCGAAGATCGCGGACAAGCATTGCTTAGACTAAATTGATTTAAGCTTAGCAAAGCATGAAACGCGGCGATCGGGTTAGCTGGACTTACCAAGGCAAGCGCACGTATGGCGTTGTTACTGGAGTGGCTGGTGAGCGTGCAATGATCAAAGGCCCTACCGGCGGCAACATTGTTCGTGTTGGCAGCAAAGATGATCCCGTGATTCGGATCAAGTCTGAATCAACTGGCAATTCTGTGCTCAAACGTGAATCTCAATTGCGCAAAGCGCCAAAGCGCAAATAACCTAGCTGGTGATATTATTTGACTGTAATTAACTCTACGAGTTATTCATGTCAGAAGAACAAAATCAGCAGGTTACGCCTGTTGAAGGCGCAAGCCTTGAAGAGATCGCAAAGCTGAAAAGCAGCATTGACTCTCTGGAAAAGAAGAATTTTGAGCTGATCGGCAAGCTTCAAAAGAAGGAACTGATTGGCGAAGTTCCCGACGATTACCAAGCTCTAAAAGAATTTAAGCGTCAGGCTGAGCAGTCAAAGCTCGAATCTGAAGGCAAGTACACCGAAGCTCGGCAAGCACTTGAGCATCAGTTTCGTGAAGTTACGGCAGAAAAAGACAAGCGCATCGCTGAGCTTGAAGCGCGTGTCAAAGAACTTGAGTTGATTTCACCTGCCGTTTCTGCCTTAGCGGATATTGTGCATGATCCTGACCTTGTGCTTAAAACGAAGCTAAACAGGGATCAGATTCAGCGTGAAGCTGACGGTACTGTCGTTGTGGTTGACGGTTATCAGCGCACACCTGTTGGTGACTGGGCAAAGCAGTCATTGCCTAGCTGGATGCAGAAGCAACCAAAGCCGCAAGGCAGCGGCGCACCTGCTGGGCGTAGCTCTGGTGAAATTCCTGCAGGCACCAAAAATCCATTCGCGCCTGAATCCTTCAACCTGACAGAACAGTCACGACTGTACAAAACCGACCGCGATTTGTACGAAAGGTTGAAAGCTGCCGCAGCTCGTTAATATGAACTGACGGCAAAGCTACGCGGCGCCAGATCGGGTTACGCCCACACCGTAAACATTTTCTTGAGGATTTTTTGTCATGGCCGCCACTGTGCGTTCTGACGTGATCATCCCCGAGGTATTTACGCCTTACGTCATCGAGCAAACCACTCAGCGTGATGCCTTCCTGGCTTCCGGTGTGGTGCGTCCAATGGCTGAGCTGAATGCCACCGAGGGCGGTGATTTCGTAAATGTGCCTTTCTGGAAGGCAAACCTGTCCGGCGACTTTGAAGTGCTTACCGATAGCACCTCACTGACCGTCGGCAACATCACTGCTGACAAGCAGATTGGTGTGATTCTGCACCGTGGTCGTGCGTTTGAATCGCGTGACCTTGCTGCTCTGGCTGCAGGTTCTGATCCTATGGCTGCCATTGGCACCAAGCTGGGCGAGTACATCGCTAACCAGCGTCAGAAGGATCTGATCAACTGCCTGAGCGGTGTGTTCGGTTCGCTGAACGCTAACACCAACAGCAGTGCTTTCTTCGATCTTTGCATCGATTCTGAAACCACTGACACGCCTACTGCACTGTCTCCCCGTCACGTTGCAGAAGCTCGTTCACTGCTTGGTGATCAAGGCGAAAAGCTGACCGCCGTTGCAATGCACTCCAAAGTGTATTACGACCTGGTTGAGCGTCGTGCAATTGATTACGTCAGCTCTGACGATGCTCGCGGCACTAGCACCACTCAATCTGGTGGTTCTATGGCTGGCGCTTACGGTTCGCCTTCCGTGCCGACCTATATGGGTCTGCGTGTGATCGTGTCCGACGATGTGGAAACCACCGGTTCCGGTGCAACTACTGAGTATGGCACCTATTTCTTCACTGAAGGTGCTGTTGCTTCTGGCGAGCAAGCTGGTACTCAGATCGAAACTGATCGTGACATCCTCGCCAAGAGCGATGCCATGTCGGTTGATCTTCACTACTGCTATCACCCTGTTGGTGCTAAGTGGGGCGTGACTACTGTCAACCCGACTCGCGCACAACTGGCAACCGTTGGCAACTGGTCGAAGGTTTACGAACTGAAAAACATTGGTATGGTTCGCGCCACCAATGTCAGCAACATGGATTGATAACCATGGGAATGTTCGCTTTTAAGCGGGCACAAGCGCAACGTGAGGCTGCTGCTAACGCGGCAGCCTCCGCGCCTGTAAAGCCTGCTCAGCCTGAAACGACCTCCGAGAAGCCCGATGGCAATCTCACTAAACGCAACACCGGGAAGCGCAAGCGCCAACAGCTACCTGACGCTGAGTGACGCTCAAGCCATCATTGATGGTTTGGTTGAGGATGATGATGTCGTTGCCTGGTCATCTGCTACGGATGACCAGAAAAACCGTGCACTTTATACCGCAACGGAACGACTTGATCGTGAGCGGTATCTTGGCGCGAGAGCAACTGACACGCAGGCATTGCAGTGGCCGCGCACTGGTGTTCGCAAGCCGGATACCTACATCAACACTTATGCGGTTGGTTTTCCGTTCAGGATCACCACAGATTATTTCACCGACACCGAGATCCCGGATCAGGTGAAAAAAGCACAGGCTGTGCTTGCTGTTTATTTGAACAACAACAAGGATGGTCTTGGCCTAAGTGGTCTTGATGATTACAAGAACGTTCAAATTGGTAGTTTGAACGTCACCCCAAATCAGTTTGGTGCTGTTGGTGCGGATCGTATCCCGCCGATGATTGAGCGTTATCTGATTGGCCTTAGAATTAGTGGACCTGGCAACATCGCCGTCAAACGGAGCTGATTATGGGTTACAAGTACCCTGGCGCTGAATACATCAGCGACACTGCCGCCCATACAGGTCGTTTTGGCAAGGTTGTTGCTCTTGAGGATTCTGTGATTGCCACTCTGAGTGCAGAGGACATTACAGGCAACGCTTTAACCGCTGTTGTGCTGAAAGCAGACTGTGAGATCTGCGGCGTGATCACTAGTGTCACGCTGACCAGCGGCTCTGTCATCGCTTATAGGCTCTGATCATGCCTCACAACAGCGTTGTAATTGACCCTGCTTATAGCATTGGCGCAGATTTTGTGAGCGACACAACAGCGCGCACTGGGCGTTGGAATCGAATCACTGTGCTTAAAAACAATACAAGTTTTAGTGCGATCACAGCAGAAAACTGGACTGGTAACAGTCTTGTTGGTGAAGGTTTACCGGCTGGGTTTGAAATTCAAGGCGTGTTTACTGCCTTCACTTTGAACAGTGGCGGTGCTGCTATCGCTTACAAGATCTAACCATGGCTAAATCTTTTGGTGGAACAAGCGCAATCAATTGGTCACTAGGCGCTGAAGTCATTAACGACACGGCAGTGCATACAGGAAGGTTCATGCACATTGACTTTTACGAAAGCAGCACGATCACTGCAATTGTCAGCAAAAACGTGATCAATGACAGCTTTGGTGGCGTGAGCGTGGATCAAGGCGCCCACTTGACGGGTTACTTCACCAGCATTCAGCTCCAGAATGGAGCTTGTATTGCTTATCGCATCTAATGGCACTTGCTGGATCGCTGCAAAAGGTTGCTAAAAAGGTTATCGCCAAGTTTGGCGGTGCCGTGACGTTTCGTTTTCTGAAGCCTGGCACCTATAACGCCGAGACCGGTGAGGTGCGTGCAACTGCTACGACGGCAAGCATCAAAGGCGTACTGGATGACGTACGTAGTTCTGAGACAAATGAGCTAGTGCGGTCTACTGACAAAAAGCTAACGGTTGCTGCGCTTGACCTTGACAGTGTGCCAAGCACTGACGATCAAGTTGAAATCAGCAGCGTGCGTTATCAGATCGTGCAGATCAACACGATTGATCAGGCTGGCACGGCAATCGTTTATAACCTGTTTCTGAGGGCATAGTTATGGCACGAGTTATCAAGCTAAATCAGATTGCTGATTTTATGGAAGGTCAAGTTGAGCAGCTTTTGCGTGCAGTTGTGTTGGAGACTGATTCGCGGTTAAAACTAGAAAGCCCAGTTGATACGGGTAGGTTCCGAATGAACTGGACAATTGGCGAGAATACTAACTCAAGCGAAAACATCCCTAAGGGTGATTACCGCGGACAGCCAGCACCGCCTAAAGGCCTCAATTACAGACCAGGCAATGAAAAGCTAGGCAATTTTTACAGTATTCACAACAATTTGCCATATGCGGAGCCACTGGCTGATGGCTATAGCCCGCAAGCCAAGGCAGGTTGGACTGATCTGATCGCCAAAGAGATGCAGAGCTATGCGCAGTCAGAATATGAGCGTATCAAGCGCAAGAGCTAATGGCAGCCGTAAACCTAAACACTGTTCGCGCCGTCATTGAAGAACGGCTAGTTGCAGAGCTGCAGAACACGCCACCTGTGCCGGTGGTGTTTCACAACATGGACTATGCGCCTGCCGTTGATGACTCGTGGGTTCAGTGCTTGGTTAGCTACGGGCAAAACGAATACCTAAGCCAAGGCCTCACTTCAGACTCAAGAAACCGTGTAGTCGGGATTCTTTTGCTGAACATTTTTACGCCGCAAGGCGAAGGTCCTGGCGCCAACTATGTGATAGCTAAGCGCGTAAGAGACCTCTACAATAGAGTCATCGTGTCGGGGGTTTACTTCGATGCAGCTAACGGCCCATCAGTATTGGCTTCGCCTGTACCCGAGGGCTATTTTCAAACTCAGGTCCGTGTGACCTTTGAATTTATCGAGGAACTCTGACCATGGCTACTCTTCGCGGTGAACAAGGCGCTGTTCAGTT
>Ga0099849_1000099_pt1 | contig 33541 bp, 37 predicted proteins | sample CB_VirMetaG_4_FD_78177 | JGI IMG/M metagenome (GOLD analysis project Ga0099849, IMG submission 78177) | Freshwater to marine saline gradient viral communities from Chesapeake Bay - CB_1508_1M Viral MetaG | ecosystem: Environmental > Aquatic > Marine > Coastal | place: USA: Chesapeake Bay... | reverse complement strand
ATGTAGAAGCTGGTGCCCATACATTTTTACCTGTAGCTGATTGAGTTTGTAACCAAGGCCAGTATGCTGCTGCATAAGATGAGTTTAATGTATCAGCTTGTCCGGTAACATTTGCCACTGTAGCTCCATGTCCATATAAGTCAGCTACATAAATAGCGTCCCCTCTTGCTTCAGCTAAATCAATTAATTTAGTTACTGTAGCGCTATGGTTATTGTTATTGATACCTGGAGCTGTAATTACATTAAATTTATAATCGTCAGCGTTATTTAATAAAGTAATTATATTTGTATAGTTACCTGTTGTTAAACCTTGAGTTCTAGCTGCAATGTTATCATAATAGTTATCACTTCCTACTACTATATCTCCAGTAGCTCCGTGGAACGATCCTGAACTATTAATTGGTAAAGAAGCTGATAAAGAAGCCGCAGCATTATCCACACCTACTGTTAATCCGTCATTACCTAAGTAATTTAATGTTGGTAAATTAACTGCACTTACTCTAATATATCTTGATCTATTAACATACTCTCCAGTAACAGTAACATTATCTCCTGTACCAGAAATAGCTTCTACTTGGTTACCGATAACTTTCTCTATGTAGTTCTCGCTATCTGGATCTAAGCTTAAGTTATTAAATGTCTCTAAAATAACTTTGTTTTTAAGGCTATCATCACCTCTTCTTACTGAAAGAGTAAAAGTTCCTTTAGAGTTATTTTTATTTGAAATCTCCCATCTCAAATTATCTGCCGAACCTGACTTTAAAGAACTGTCAGAGTTTTGTACTCCTGCATCAGATACTCCTGTTGAGTTGTTATATAGTGCTCCTTTTCCAATAGTTTCTAAAGTAAATGGTTGTGTACTATTTTTAGCTGATGAAGAGATATGAGTACTTGTTGCTCTACTAAATGAACCAGTAACTACTCTAGCTACTAATAAGGTATTTCCACCTTGTGAGAAATAATTTTTTGCAGCAATTGAAGTTAAAAATTCTTGTTTAGTTGAACCTGACTCAAAAGTCTCACCGAATACTCTTACATACTCGTTATACGAAGTAACAGTAGTAGGGATTTCAACTGGTCCTTTTACTGTTGGTCCTATTACACAAGCTCCTACTTCTGCTGGTGCTGGGGAGATAAAAGAGATATCATTTTCTCTTTGAAATACACCTGGGGAGATTATTGTTTCTGCCATGTTTGGTTAAATTTAATTATGTCTAATTATAAATATATTGTCAATATCGAAAAACTCTTGTCAAAAGAGTATTTGTCTTCTTATATAAATAGATACTAAAATTCTAAAATTATTTAGGAACGAAAGTACCTTTTTCAGGATTTATTGATCCTTCGCCGTATTTGTCTTGAAGTTGTTTTGCAAGTAAAACATTTTGACGATTAGTTTCTTTAGTAAATGTGTCTAAAGAAGCTTTCTTCTTATCTATATATAGTTCAATTTTTCCTATTTCTAGTGCGAGCTCTGGGGTAAATTCTGAAGAAATAGCTAATAGTATCTTTTTGGAATGTTCTACTTTAAGTTTACCTAATTCTGCAGTCTCTGTTTCTATGAGAGAAACTCTGTTTTCAATTATCTTTACGTTTTCAAACTCTTTTTTAGATAATTTTTTTGCTCTTTTTATTGCCATTGTTTATTATTTGGTAATTTTAAATTTAAATCCTGTATAATTGGAACTCCATTTGTTTCAAACAATTCAGTCCAAAAAATACTTCCTTCATAATTTTCACCAAGCATAAAATTAAATTTATTATTAATATCTTCTATCTCTTTTAAGAAATATTTAAACGTTTTATGAAAAACTTTTTTTAATGGTTTAGGAAAAGAAGTAAACATTCTTTCGTCTAAAGTTTTATAATGTATTGTACCGTAAACACAATCTTCTTTTTTATAATCTTCTAATAATGGCCTAGATTGTAATTTAGCTTTTGAAAAACTGAAAGATATATCTTGATTATACTCTATAACATCTGTATCTAAATCTGGTTTAAACTTTATACATATATCATAGTCTTCTATTTTGGTAGCCATTTTAACCGAAGCATAAGTAGAATAAGCATAAGATAAAAGCTTTTCTTTAAATTTAGGCTTTTCAGACATTATAGTTATATTGCCGCAATATTTTTCATACCGCTTTAACTTGTTAATCCATCTTTGATTATCTCTATCTTGCCAAGTATGTACATATATATCGGTATTTATATCTAAGAACGGTAATATATTATCGGATAGACCGTGTAAGTATCCTGATATAAAAATTGCTTTATTCATAGTTACTAATATAATCGGAACAAACTCCTAATCTACCTTCTAATTTATCTTTTTTTATCTCTGGTAGTACTGCTATTCCTCCTTCGATGTATGTTCCAGGGTTAGTCCACATATATCCTTGAGAGGTTAAAACTACTTTATCGTTTTCGTGCCAAAAATAGTTTAAGTATGCACCTATTCTATCTATTTCTACTAACTTAGATAATGCAGCAGTATTCTTACAATGTATCCAAAGTTTACGATAAAATGATTCCATAAAGTCTATAGGTATTTCATATTGAGGTTCATCATGACCTAAAATAAATCTACCGTCTTCAAACCAAAAGTCTACTTCTACATCATAACCTTTAGATATTGCTGCAGCTATATAAGAAGGTTTATTTCCTTCTTTTGAATTTGGTCCGTTAATATTGCCTCTATGAGAAATAAGAATCATCTGGTTTGTGTTTGTTTATAATTTGATACGGAGATATTGGTATATTATTAACATAATCGGCTATCGCTCCACTACATATAATATTGTCGTAAGTATATGGATGTGACATACTATAGCCGCTATCATAAAGCTTCATAAAAGAGCTCCAGGGATGAACAACAGTATTATCAAAACCAAAATTAAATAAATTAAATATATTTTTTTTATCTAAAAATATTTTAGAAGTAGTATAAGTAAAATCTAAAGGAAGTCTACCTATATTGTAATCTTCAAAAAAACTAAAGAAAACTACTAATTTAGTTTGTTTTAAATTACATAGACTTTGAAGCATATTTAATTGAGCGGCTAATTCTTCAGAGAGTAGTTTTAAAGAAGTAAAATAAGTATAATGAAAATCTAAATATTTTTCGGTTTTCTCTTTAGGAATATCGCTTTTATAACTTCCATACTCACTACTTCCTTTTTCCCACCACAAATGGTAATCAGATATAGTAATCGGATGATATTGATTAGTATCCCCCAGCATAATTTCAGATCTAGTAAATGCTGTTAATCCTAAAACTACAAGATATCTATCTGAATTAGTTTTGTTAATAATTTGATCATATATTTTTCTTATAGCGTATTTGTTGCTATGACCAGATCTAGCTAAACATAAATGGTTATCTACACCTAATTTTTCTGCTATAAAATCGCCTAAAGTTTTTTTATGCTGCTGTATTGTTAATTTTTTAATATAAGGTACTGTACGAATATCGTGATTTTTTTCATTGTCGTAGCTACCGAACATAAAACTACACCCAGCTGATATTACCTTACTGAACATTTTCTAAATAGTATTTTAAATCTTCAGGAGTTCCTAACCCCCACATTTTATCTATAGTAAAAGTTCTGATTTGCTTTTTATCTTCTATTGCTTGATTAAAAACAGGGCAAACATAGAACTCATTATTTACTCTAATATCTTTTTCAATCATTTGCTCTGCGTACTTTACAAAATCAGAACCTTTTTTCCAATAGTAATATCCAACAGTTGCGATATCTGATATAGGGTCTTTTTCAGCAACTTCAGTTACTAATCCTGCTTTGTTTACTTTAGCAAACGACCATTTTGGATGAGTAGCTTTAAATGTAACTATACCGCCATCAGCGTCTGTTTCATTCATTTTATATAAAAACTCATTTGAATCCCACTCTACATATTGATCTGAGTTAGCAAAGAATAAAGGGCTATCGTTGTCAATATATTCTTTGGCAAGTAATGCAGTACATGCTGCTCCTTCGGTTACTCCGTCTACTTCTACTATCTTACATTTAGGAGTAATTAAATTAAGTAAAGTATCTAAATTATATTTTTCTCTATGTTCTTTTTGAACTACATAAATATAATTTGCTTTTATATTTAAATTTTCGGTTACAACTTGAATCATAGGTTTACCTTTAACGTCAATTAAAGGTTTAGGAAACGTATATCCTGCCTGCTCGAATCTACTACCGGCTCCTGCCATTGGAATAAGAACATTAAGATTTTCGTCTCTCCAAGCCGGTGTATATTGTTTTTCTCCGTTATCTATTTGCACTAGTTTTTTAATAATATTTTTAAAATTTACCTCTGAAGGGTTCTTTACTCTTAAAATATACGATTTACTTCTCGATGCGGCAAGTAATCCATAAGGAGAATCTTCTACTATAAGGGTCTCTTCTGGTAGCATGCTCATCTTAGAAATAGCTTTCCAGTACATTTCTGGATGTGGTTTACTATTTTTTACATCTTCATTAGAAATAATAAGGTCCATATATTCTATTACATTAAGTTTTGATAATACTGTTAAGCATGTTTTTCTAATAGAATTAGAACATACTGCAAGTTTATATCCTGATTCAGATAATTTTTGCATTAGCTCTACTAACTTTTCATTTGGTTGTAAATTAGTTAGTTTTTGAACTGTTAACTGTTGTTTTTTCTCCCAAACCTGGTTATGTATTTCTTTGGGTAATCCTTTTTCTTTTGTAAGTAGGTCTAACTTTTGATAAGTCTTTAATCCATCGTATTTATTTAAATGTTCGGACCAATCTATTTTAAACCCAACATTAACTTCTAAGAGAGCATGATTCAAAGCATCAAAATGAATATTTTTAGCTTCAACTAAAACTCCATCTAAATCGAAAATAATTAATTTAATACTGCTCATTTGAATCTTCCTCTATAATAATCGTGATTAAATATCTGTTGATCGTTAAATTTATTAATCTCTCTATACTGGTCTTCTTTAGACATTCTGCTAAATCTTTTTAGTTCAGACATCATTTTAGGAGTTACTGATACTTTACCGTCTCTTGTTTCTTCTATTCCTAACACAGTAAAATGTCTTTCTAGCACATCTATTCCTTGAAATATAGCAAGTTTAGATGATAATAAATTATCTTCATGTGGGTTAGTATGATCGCTTAATCCAACATTTTGAACTCTATATTCGTCTCTAAAGAAGTTAATATTCTGTAAGTTAAGTTTATCTAATGGTGTAGGATATACGCACGTACATTGTAGCATATAATATTCTATACCCATTTCATTTAAGTTTTTTAAAGTCTGTTTTATTTCTTCTAATGTTAAACTTGAAGTAGAAAAGAATAATCTTTTAAATCTAAAGTTTTTTAATTTTTTACCGTAATCAAAAGCCGGTATTGAATATCCTGATATTTTTAAATTATCATACCCTATCTCATTAAAGTGGGGAGCATGTTCAGGTACAAATATAGTAGTCATAGATTCAGCTCCATACTCCATACATTTGAATACAAAGAACTCTTCGTCTTCTTTCGATAGTTCCAATCCTTTTAATCTTAGGTACTCATCTTCATATGGTCTAAACTCTTCGTACTTCTCTCTATAAGTAAAAGTACTAGCTTTAATAGACTGTATCTTTATTATATCGCTGCATACTGCAGCAGATTTTACCATAGACTCTAAAGTCTCTAGACTACCGTTATGGTTTTGGCATAATTCAGCTATAAATTTCATTTAATTTTAAATCGTAGTTAAATTTTATATATTCTTCTCCGTCTGGTAGAATTAATGTTCTAAAGCTTATACTTTTATTATTGAAATATTCTAAATTATCTTTATCAGTAAACCTTTTAAGAAAGAACCAACTTGCACCAGTATCCTTTATAAAATGACCTTCTTCTTTTAATTTATGAATAAATTTTCGTTTTTCAACTTTCATATCATAAAAATATTGCTCGAAATATTCTATATTATCCATGATAAGTTCGGTATACTTAGCTCCTATAGCATTAATTTCATACATTAGTCTAAATTTAGATAAGTATTCCATGTTATCTTTATGACTAGCTAAGAAACCTACTCTACATCCAGCGGCACCATATGCCTTAGAAAAGGTTTTTGTTACTATCAAGTTCTTGTACTCGTTAATTAAGGGTATACAGCTTTCCTCCCCGGTAAATTCGAGGTACGCCTCATCGATAATAACAAAAACACCATTTTCTAAAAGCTTTTTAATTTGAAAGTTATTATATACATCCCCTAGTGGTGAATTAGGATTAGCTAAAATAATAAACTGTGTATCTTTATCTACAAGATTTAATAAATCTGAAGGTAGTAAAGTCATATCGGTATACTTTGCTTTTCTGAGCTCGGTTTGATATAAATCGCTATATACTTGATACATTGGAAAAAAATAATCTGAGGTTATAACATTTTTATTTTTAACATCGAATGTTTCAAATATAGTTTTTATTGCAAAAGAAGATCCAGGAGTGAGCAAAAGGTTTTCTTCTTTAATCCTATAGTATTTGCATATTTTTTCTTTTAATGTAGAAGTATTAGGATAAAAACAAATATCGTTTTGATTCAAAGAAGAAAAAAAGTTAGATAAAAGTTGTTTATCTAAAGGAAAGTTTCTTTCGTTTTGAGTTAAAACAAATCTATGTTTAGTTTTATCTTCTTGATTATTTTTTCTATATATGTCTTTAAGATGCTTTTTCATTAAGATAATATAAATTGTCTCCTTGTAATTTAAATTCAGTTTCTTTATTTATACTTTTAAAAAGATATTTTGCTACTAATTCGTTTCCCTTTTCTGAGTAATGTTGATCTCCTAATAGAAGACCTTCAGCATGTAAAGTATGAGCAATTATAGATGGATCTTTTGGTTTTAATATCTCCGGTAGATTATGGTCATATAGTAAATTCAACTTGTTCAAAGCTTCTAAACTATTTGATAAGAGAGGTAGAGGATCAAGATACATTCTTCTAAAAAGATCTTTTTTTAGCTTTTCATATATAGTTAAATCTTTTTTAGAAAAAGCAGGTGTATTATAAAATGGGCTTTCAAAAATTCTTAAAATAGCTCCTTTACTCTCTAATAAGTTTTGAAAATATAAAAGTTTTTCATAATAATCAAAAAGATTATACAGTTCAGTTAAAAAAACATTTGTATATATTTTTTTAAATAAGTCAAAATTTGGTATTTTTGTATCTGATTTCTTAAATAGTATAAATTCTCTTTGGGTTGAATTTCTATACCATCCGTCATCTGACCATATAAGGTTTTTTCTATGAGGGTGCGCTATTTGAACTATAATAATATACTTATCTAAATTAGGTTTTAAAGATAATTTTTTTAAAGCGTATAGAGTATTATCGTAGCCTAAACCCCCGGCACCATAGTTTAAAATTTTACTTATTTTTATATACTTTTTTAATTTAGCCATCCAGGTTAAATTATCTGTAATAAACTCAGGGGTGCATTCTACTTTGTATTTATCTTCTAACTCTTTAGACGCCCATTTTAATTTTTCACCGTATATTGCAAAAGCACAACCTTGAGTATGAGAGCATCCTAGTCCTGCTAAAATATATTCTTTATTAAAATTAACTTTTATCATTGCTTAATTAATTTTAACATTGGTGCTAATTCTTTATACGAGCAGTTTTTACAATGAGAAGTAGGTTTATTAGTTGCACAACCTTCTCTTACAGCTGAGTAATCTTTATTAGCTCTTATCTCTTCTATTGGTGTTTCGAATAAATTACCAAAAGGTTCAGCACCGGTATTTAAACAACACATCTTAACATGGCCTTCTACTGTGGTGTATATTCCTTCTTTAACCCAGAAACAATCAGGAAAGTCCCATTCATCTTTACCTTTTACGTTTTCTTTCCAATTATCTCTTAAGTATTGAATATCTTCTTGAGTATAACCTCCAGGCATACTTTCATCTTCTGACCAGTTTTGAGCTATATTAAGTCTTAACTCTTCTAAATCGTAAACGTCTACTATTTCGTCTTTTATGGTTTGTATATCGTATACGTTATCTGGATTGACAACATAGTTACAGGTTACTCTACAGTTATATCTATCCATAGGTTTGAAATCTTCTAAGAAAGACATAAGTTTTTCCCATTTAGCTGGAGCTCTATCTCTTTCGTAAGATTCTTTATAACCGTCTATACTAAAGTATAAAAGGTCGATATACTTCATACATTCATTAAACTTTGTACCCATCTTAGTACCGGGCTTAATAGGGTATTGACAGTTAGTTGCTACAATTAGAAAAGCATCTGGAAAGTATTCTTTAAAAGTTTTACATATTTCATCAAATTTAGGGTGAAGCATTGGCTCACCCATCCCCATTAATTTAGCTTCAGTTATAGGGTGGTGCTTTATCTTTTCTAACATTTCTCTAAACCTTGGAAGAGGCATATGTTGAAGTGCACCTATTACTTCTTTTCTATTACAAAATGAGCAATCAAGATTACAGTAATTTGTAGTCTCTAAATATGCATATGTTATTGGCTTATTCATTTTTTATAAAATTAAATAAATCTTCTGCTATAATAGCATTATCTTTTAAATCAGGATGAAGAGAAAATGAATAATTTTCATTATAACTACCTATATACTGTCTCCAGGAAAATCCTTTTTTAAACTTAAAAAAATTGATTCCTGATATATCTAGATTATCGTTTTCTAACATAGCTGAAAATACTATTAAATTACCTCCTAGGTTTTTTATAAAAGAATCTAGTAGTTCTAAATTTTGAGATAATTTTTTCAACTCATATTCTATATCGGTAAAATACATTACATCAATCATTGCATATTGTTTAAGTTTAGGGAGTAGGTTTTCTTTTTCTATCAATTTATGAAATTCAAACGAACTTGGCATTAATTTTTGTGGATGTTCTTCTAAATTATCGAGATTTAAAATATTGTCGAAAAAAATTGTGTTCCTCCATTTAATATAACTTTGAGTTTTTGTCGAAAATTTTTCTTTTCTTAATAGTTCAGTTAATCCTAGCACTACTGTTGTATTTTTTGCTTTTCTTTTGTTTTCTTTAAACCATTCGTATATTAATCTTATACTTCTCTGATTTGATCCTCCACTTCCAGCTATATTTATTTCTTTTGAACAAAGTTTATCAGCTAGCAATTTAGAAAATCTTAATTCCATTTGTTCTAACCAAGGCGGGCAAATAATGCCAGGGTGTTCATAGTGCATTGAACCTCCTTCAACAAAACTACACCCTGATGCTAATAAGTATTTCATTTTAGTATTCTATCTTTAAAATTATCTTTTATTGAATAGTCATTATTCATTGTATCTACTAAAAGTATGGTAAAGTCTTTTTCTTTATAAAATTTCTTGAAAGTTTCAAGATCTCTTGTTGGCCTAACCAGTACTGTTGAAATATAATTTTTTTCTATTATAAAATTATTATGTTTAAAATAAAAAATATGTATCCAGTGTCCACCTTCTCTATATCTAGCATTAGAGTGAAAATATTTTTTTTGTAAATAAAAATAATTATAAAAAGAAGAGTGTATATCTAAAGCTTCTGAGGTAAAAATAAACATCCAATCTTCATGTAATTTAAATTTTTTTTCTTCGTCTAACTTTATATCGTCGATTACGCTAACATAAGGTTTATCTACTTGGTTTAAAAATACCTTAAATAATACTTCTCTAAATTTACTTAGTTCAAAAACTACATCAGGTCTAATAAGAACCACAGCGTTGTAAGAAAAATTATTATCTATTTCATGTTTCTTTTTTAGTAAAGTAACTTCATTTACTAAATAAGCCATTTTTTGGGTATTACCGGTTTTCCATTTACTTGTAATACTAGGATCGACAAAAGATGTATTAGTAAAATCGAATTGTATTTTACTTTTATCACAATCATCCCAGGTTCCTAGAAAAAAATCAAAAGATATATCTGTTATGCTGTCAATAACATGTTTATAAAATAGGTTAAATATTTCATAAAACCTAATTTGTCCATAAAAACATATAGCTACTCTTTTTTTCATATTAAGTTAGGGTTACTCTTCCAATGAGTATAAAATTTATCGTTACTAAACCCATACGTCATTAATTTTTTATCTATATCTACTTTTAAAGTTAAGAATTGAAACTCTCCATCTTTAAAAAACATAGGTTCTCTGGATTGTGCATACCATTTTGTTTTACCGTACGGAATCTGAGTGATAAAAGGGATATCGTATTTATTAAATCCCATCATTACCATTCTGTGGGTAGCATTACTTGCTATTACCTTAAAGTCCCACCATTGACATGGAAATAATAAACCTTCTTCTTTAACCTGTATATAACTTTTTATAGGAAAATCATGATTCCAGTTAGGAAATTTTTCGTCATACTCTTTTACTAAATTAGATACTTTGTCAAAATTACTCCATCCACAAGTACTATCTACTTGTGTAATAAATTTTTTTGCTGTTGTTAAAGGAGCACTATTGATTGATTTAACCATATAGTCCCAAATAAGATTATAAGGTATTTCTAGATAAATCCAATCACCAGAGGTGTATTTTTTTTCTTTACACTTTATATAGCATTCAAACATATCTATTTCAGAAAATCCCCCGACTATAAACCCGTCCCTACTGTTTACATTGGTAGTCAGTCCTTCAAATATCCTTCTATTTTCTTCTGTATGATACTCCTTTTTAGTAAAATAAGGTCTATATTGGTGTAATACTATCTGAGTTTTAGTAGGATATGGGCATTTAGTATTATTATATTTAGAAGTAAGGTAACTAAGTTCTTCATTATAATTTGGATTATCTGAGTTTACTTTTATAAAAGCTCTTCCTTCGTTCCATTGTTGTATAAACTCTCTTTCTCCAATATCAAGCATAGTCTGTTTAGTTCTATCTAATAAATTATCAAGACTAACAATATCGAAAGGTTTTAAATCGCTAAAATGTTTACTTTTCCATTTTACCATAATTCATCATAAACTTTAACCCAAAGATCATTATAATCTCCATTCCAATTTTTGTACCAAGGTCCTCCATTAGTAAAATGAACTGCTTGAGGTATTACATTACTTTGATACTCTCCTTCTAGCCAATTAAACAGTAAAGGTAGACTTCCTATATTTTCGTCAGTAGTCCATTCCATTCTATGTAGGTATTTTGGGCTTTGAGTATTCACTGCCTCTAGTGATAAATTTTTACAGTCCGGATGAGCACAGTTAAATAACATTAAACTAGACCAGTTTTTTCTCGGATACACTGTTTGCTTGTATCCATCCATCTTTGTATCAGCTTTAGGAGTATAATCATGCTGAACGCACATAACTGCATACTTTTCTTCATAATAGTCTAATACTTTTTCTATATCCCCTAACCATAAAAAATCAGAGTCACAAAATAAAGCTATACCTTCATAATTATTAAGGTATGGAGTTAAAAATCTACTATACGTAAATTCTGTTGAAGCTAGAGGGTCTACTTCTCTTCTATATAAATCCTGTTTGACTAAATTTTCTAGTTTAATAGGAGTAATCTTAACTTCTGAGTTAAAATTTTCTATAGATTTTTTACAGACTTCGTAAGGCGAATTTTTTAATTTACTATATTCTGGTGTTACATCTTGTCTTGAATCGTAACCTATATATACGTTAAGCTTTTTTTTCATCTTTCATTTTTGATATTAAGTTATACGGAGTATTATGCCATATTGATATTTCTCCTACTTCAATATGAAATGGTAAATTAATACAGTATTCAATAGTATCAGCTAACTCTTTATATGATAAAGACGGTAAATCAGATTCTAATAAACCAGGATTTATATCGATTATTCTACATTTTTTATCACTATTAAGCTTTAAATTTGTAGATAAATGACTTAATGCTGCTTTAGAAGCAGAGTACATATACCCTTTCGATATATTTGGGTATTTACTTCTACTGATTATGTTAACTATAGTCTTTTTTTCGTATCTCCATTGATCGAAGGCATATTTAAGTAACTTAGTTTGTTCAAAACTATTATGTCTTAAGTTTACAAACACATCACTATCAAAACTCCAACCGGGGACGACATTATCAAAGCGTTTAGATAACTCTAAACCTAGTCCTCTGTTATGATTTGTCATTGATACTATCATACTAAAGTTTTTTTAAGTATTTCAAAGCTTGGTTTACCAAATAATTGTCCATTTACTGAGCATTTATTGCAAGGACTTTTAGATCTATCACCTTTTACTAGTCTTCTTCTTTCAATATTTAATTTTTCACCTAACCAAACCTCTTCTAAGGTTTGCTTCGTCATATTTCCTACTTTAATTTCTTTTTGCCAATCATTAGAACAAAATATAACATCACCGTTCCAGTCAACAAACATTTTATAGAAAGGATAATGACAAGGTTTACCTTCTAGCTCTTCTACCGATTGTTCATCCATTCCTAACCATGTTATTGAGCCTCCTCTATTATTAAGATTAAGACCATAATCAGCTTGAGAGTAATGAGCTCTATATTTATATTTTTCTTTATCAAATGGCTTCATAATTTTATCAAACTTTTCAATTTGATCTATTCCATCATATAGATTAATATAAAGTAAATTTAATCCTGCGTCATAAAGTCTTTGAACATAATTTTCTGTTACGAAATCTCCATTAGTATTACATTCAAATAGACTATCTGGTAAATATTCTCTTAATTTAGCTACAATGTCTACAAATTTTTTGTTAATAAAGTTTTCACTAAACCCGCTAAAGGAAATTTTACCTTTATAGTTGTTTATATTTAAATTTTTCCCTATCAATTCTGCTGTTTCAACGGTCATATTTAAATTTCGATTAGGATATACATTTTTATCGTATCTTGGACAAAAAACACATTTTCTATTACATAGTTCAGTAGTATTTATTTCTACTGTCAACAAAGAGCTCAATGGATCAGATGTATCTACCTGTTCTATAAAAGCTTTTTCTTGCTTTTTTCTATGTTCTAAAAAAGAATCTTTATTGTCTAACTTCACTTAAATATTCTTCTAAATCTTCAGGTGTTCCCATCTGATATATTTTATCTACTTTAGTTGTAACAATATGTTTACCGTCTTTAATAGCATAATTATAAACTGGAGCTACATAAAATTCATTATTTACTCTATCGTTTGCTTCAATCATCTGCTCGGCATACTTAACAAAGTCTGAGCCTCTATTCCAATAGTAGTATCCGGCTGTAGCATCGTTAGATATTTCTTTCTTTTCTGCTACTTCTACTACATATCCATCTTCATTTGATTTTGCATAACTCCATTTAGGTCCTTCTCCGTAGAAGCATGGCATTCCTCCATCATGTAGACTTAATCTACTAAAGGTTTCAGCAGCATTGTATTCAATCATTTGATCAGAGTTAAAACTAAGCAGAGGTAAACGATTATCTATAAACTCTTTTGCAGTAAGTAGAGTACAAGCAGCACCTTCTGTGGTCTTATTAAGCTTTATATACTCTATATTATCGTGTCCTATTATTTCTTTAAAAAAACTAAAATCGTATCTATCAAAATCTTCTTGTCTACAAAGAATTATAAATTTAAAGTTTTTATCAAACTTTATATTTAAATTTTCAATTACTCTTTGAATCATAGGCTTACCGTTTACATCTATAAAAGGTTTAGAGTCGGTATAACCTTGTTCTTTGAATCTTGATCCGTTACCGGCCATTGGAAGTACTATGTTAAAAAACTGTTTCATTTAAAAAAATCTTTAGGGTGAATTCCTCTATCATCTATAAATACGTCTGCATCGAAAGGTTTAAAATAAAGGTGATGATATTTACATCCCCAATTCTCTAATTGAGCTTCTGTTATAGGCCTATAATATTTCTCTCCTCTACCGCTTTTATTTCCTCTAGCTGTATAGTATATTATAGTATGACCTTCATCATACAGTTTATTAATCTTTTCTATTCTATCTTTAAAAGGTTCTCTACCTATCACAGGTCCTTCTTCTTTGCAGATAGTATCATCAATGTCTACTACGTACTTCATATAATTTTTCTACTAATTTAAAATCTGTTTCTGTATCTACATCAACTAGTTCTTCTTCTGACCAGTCAATGACGTATGGGTGAGGATCATTTTCATTATTAGAAAATAATTCCCAGTTGTTTAACATATAATCTTTTCTATAAAATACTAACGAATGAGTAGCTTCATATACCCAAGGTCCAGCAGTAGTCGATAATCTATCATTAGGTTTAAAGTTAATTGGCTTTAGGTTATCGTACCAAAAAAAGTTTCTTGTTTTTTTTACAGTGATTGCACTATCATATTTACTAGATATAAACCAGTCTATCACCTCTTGTACTTTACTAACATCTAAAAAAGGTTGACAAGGATTATAGTTACATATATAATCTGATTTTACTTCTTCTAAATGTTTATACATAATAGAGTGGTGAGCGTTTCCAGGTGCTACAGATGCTCTTTCTCTATGTAATATTGGAACTCCTGGTATATACCTATCTTTTATATCAGCATCCCATGCTGCTAACCATTTTTCGTTAACATTTTTTAAATCTCTTACATTTCTTAATGCTAAATCTAACATACAGGTACCTGCAGAGTCTAAAGGTCTGAGGTGTTTATCTGGGACTCGTGTGCTTTCCCTACGAGCGTGAATTAAAACTGCTAATTTTTTCATTATTTTTATAAAATCTTAATTTTTTTTCTTTAAAGTCTGGGATGAAGTACATATCGTTATCTCCGTATCTTTCTGCTAATTTAATTTTCCATTCAAAATCTAAATTATCGCCGTTTAATGCTGGATATTGAATGAATACAGGTATATCGCTACCACAGGCTGCTAGCATTATAGCTCTGTGAGTACCTCTTGATAGTATTCCATAAGTACTGTTAAAGCAAATGGGATAAATTAAACCTTGGTTTTTTATTGATATAAACTGGTTTATATTTAGATCTAATCTCCAAGCGGGAGAATTATATTCTCTAAAAAAGTTCTTTAGAGAGAGCTGCTCAGGATATAAATTATCATAAATTTCAGACAGAATAACTATTTCTTCATCAGTAAGGTTTTTAGAAATAGATTCTTCCATAAACTGTTTGAAAAGAGCAATATCAGGATTAGAATGTACTCCTTTTTGGTAGGTAAGAAATAACTCTTTCGGTAATTCTAAATATAAAAAACTATCCCATCTTTTATTAAGTCCCTGCATATCCATAGATACAACATCACCTTTAACTTTTACTACACCATTTCCTACTGGGTCAAAATCATAATATGCTGGTGGGTAACCAAACCAGAATCCATTTTTATCTACTTTTTCTTTATCAGAATTTATAGGTTTATAATTATCCCCTCCTTGATTCTCCTTTATATTATCGATATAAGTTTGAGTTTCAATATAACTGTCTACTACCTGTTGATAAGGAACTATATCAAAGTTTTTATATTTTTCAAAAAAATTATATGAGAGGTTTACCATAAAGCTCTTTGTATTTTTTATATAATTCGTTAGCAAACAATTCGTGTCCTTTTTTACTTGGATGAAGTTTCCTTTCTATCACTTTATCTTCAGTATATTCTAACAAAGTATCATCGTTAAACTCAGATAGAAAGCTCCAAATTGTTTTTTCCCCAAATCCCCAGTAAGTTTCTTGATTTATAAACCTACTAAAATCGTATTGTTGATTATTAAACATACTATCAAAAGCGTCAAACATAATATAATTTATTTCAAAAGTCTTAAAAAATTGTTGTAGAAAAATAATTATGTTTTGATTAATATAATCTATATACTTAAAGTTAAAAGTACTTTTTATAAAATGTAATTTATATTCTTGAATAAATTCGTAAATTGGAGTAGCTCTACCTTTACTTCGTCTTTCTACTAGCTGTTTAATGTCACCAGAAGTGGTCGTATCAAATCTATGTTCAGCTTCAAACTCTGTTTCACCAAAAGTTATTCCGTCTATACCTTGATGTGGTCTTGAAGAAAAAAAATGTGGAAAGAAAGTCGGGTAGTTCCTTAAACTGGAAGTAAAATTAACTAGAACTAAATCTTTTTTATCAAAAATACCTCCTGTGAAATCACTTACTATTTTGTCTAAAATATAATAATTATTACATCCAATACTACCTTCGTTAAGATTTTCTACTTTTAATTTTTTAGATAAAAAAGCAGTAAAGTTGTTTTTAAACCTATAAGCACCGGCAAGTTTCCTTTGAATATTTTTTTCAGTAGCAGACATCTGTTCCCATCTTGGATGTTTTCCAAGTAAGGACTCTTCGTATTTAATATCTGTTCCTAATCCAACAGTAAAACTATCACCATAACTTATGATTCTCATACCAGGGTTTTTATGTAACGTGCGGTTTCTTTGTAACCGTCTTTTATTAGCTGTATACTATTATAAATAGAATTATCTTCAAAAAAAGTATTATTAAAATTATCGTTTACATTTTGTTTTATTCCTATACCTAAATCTTCTACTTTTTGAGCTAATTCTAATATTTCACTTGAATCATTCTCATCGTATAAAGCTATAAGAGGTATATGGTGCTTTACACAATGAGTAATAATTCCTCCTCCCGGTCGAGCAACCATAACTACGTTATCAGTGACATTGATATCAGTAGTATACGGTCCCACTAATTTCTTTTCGAAGTTTTTATATGAATCTAGATAGTTTAAACTCGGCTCTATAAAAACTGTTTTATCTATTTTGTTTAACTTAAACGGGATACTTGGACAACCAAAACCAAACTGTTTTTTATTTTTATATTCTTTAACGCTACCTACTTCGAAGTACTTATTTGTCAACATTAATGGATTATGCTTATCTATTAATTCATTATCAAAGTCTGATAGTTTATTTTTACCAAATTTTTTAAAAAATATATCTTTCCATAAAAAAGAACCGCTTATAATAGCATCAGGTCTATATTTTAGTATTCCGACTATATTATCACTAATAATAAGATCGTGTTTTCTAAAGAAAAACTTTCTTTCTTTCAATCCTTCTTTATAGCTTCTAAATCTTATTTTATTTTCTTTTATATTTTTATCCCATCTTATAGTTTCTTTTCTTAGCTGAAAGTATAAGCTTTCTCCTGGCGGTCCTATCTTATCGTATTGGTAAAAATTACTAAAAAAAGTAACTATATAGTCATCTTCTAAATAAGAAGCAATAGTTTTACATCTATCATAATGACCATACCCATTTGAACTAATAAAAAAAGCTATACTTTTCATTTTAGCCCCCAGTTTTCAAATACTCTATTTACTTCTTTATCAAAATAAACTAAATAATCAGAAGATATATAAGGTATTTTTCTTTTATAGGTGTCTTTTACTCTATTTAAGAATATTTCATCGTTTTCTATAAAATGATCTACAAAGAAATCTTTAGTATATTCTTCATATTCTTCATAAAAAAAAGTGTTGATTTTATGAATATTAGAAATATTTCTGTTTTTTGCTAAAATATTAACAAAAGACATTACTATATAGTTAGCAAAAGCTATACCATTATTAGGGTGATATTCGGAATGAAGACCTGTATATAGTTGAGTATATCTTAAAGGTCTATCTAAAAGTTTATTATGAAACTCGATCATTAAGTCTTTAGTCCATTCTTTTTTTTCATAATGTCCTTCTTGAATAAATTTTTCCCATAATGGCAAAGAAAGTAGACACTTAGAAGCATCATCTCTTTCTAGATGTACTATATGAAACTCTTCTTTTAATTCAGAAAATATATCTTTATAGTAACAAAAGCTGATTACTAGAGGATTATTTAACTGTATAATTTTATAATCAGTAACAGAAAAAAATACTTCGTTAATTCTTTCTTCAAAGTCTGATGAGTTAATATCTACGTCTATTTCCCCTACGTTAATAAAAGGTATGTTTTTAAAATTGAGAAAAAGATCTATAATGTGTCTCAATTGAGTTCCGCCTGATCTATAATGTGTTAATATTATAGTTCCTTTTTTATCTGTATTTACAAAGCTATTTTGCATACCAATCTTGAAAATATTTTTGCATTATTTTAAATTCTTCTGTGTTTAAAAGATCTAAATCTTCAGGACAACCTTCCTTGAGAAGTACTTCAGTAAATCCAGTGCTACACATAGGAGTAATTCCGTAATCTCTAAAATACTCATGCATTAAAGTCCCTGGTCCTAAAGGATGTATGTTTTTAAAAGTCTGTATGCTTTCTTCTTGAATTCCAAATTGTCTATAAAAGTACATGTCTATTAATAAATCCATCGAATAAGAATTTCCTAAAAATACACAGTCATTAACATTAAACATGTTAAACTCCATTGACATAGGTCCACCATGTGTTGAATAAATTACATTATTATGTAAAGTAGGTATGTTAAAACTAAAAGAAGGAGAAAATGCTACATCAGGTCTAGATTTAACTACAACATCGTACTGAAAGTTGTTTTCTATTTCATATTTTCTTTTTAATAAAAGTGACTTAGATAAACTATAAAATAATGCACTCCAATGATCATTACCTCTAAAATCTTGTTGAACTTTTTCATCTACACTAATATCTGTTAAGTTAAAACTTTTCTTATAGTCATCGATTTCTTCACTGTCAACTTTTCTTTCTGTATATTCATAAGATACTCCTGGTCTATCCCAACTATAATTCCACGTATGAGCAAAATAGTCAACTTGTATATTATCTCTATTCCCAGTAGACCAAAACCATTTTTGATTGTCTACTCCTAATCTCCACTTTCGTAATTGTCCACTAAGACATACTGCTACTCTCATTTATTTAAATTAAATGTGTTGATTTTTATTCTATGGCTTATAATATCTCCATAAAGAGTATTGTTAGTTCTTGAGTTATTTAAAACATAAGGTAGTACCCACGAACTACATATTAAAATACTATCGTCTATAAAGCATTCTGAATCTACTCCATCGTGTAGAACTTTAGTGGTAAAAATATTATTCTTTTCAATTTTAAAATTAAAAAATGTTTCTAAATTAATAGTTTCTATTAGGTTTATATCTTTAACTATAATATGTCCATTAAAAAATACGTCATTATTAATTTGATAATTCTGAATATCAAATAGAATTTTAGATTCTTCTCCAAAAAAATTATAAACTTTATTAGATTTACTATACTCTTTTTCAGTAATTAAAGTAAATGTTCTATTGTATAACGGTTCATTATTCATCTAAAAGGATTTTATTAGTTAAATTATTATGAATATTATAGTTGTATATTAAATCTGAATTATATTGTAAAGTATCTTTCATATCTATATACATTTCTAAAAGCTCTTTGTTTGTTTTTTTAGAAAGATTATGAACTATTTCAAGTATTTTACTAAACCTACTCCAATGATCTGTGATTGAATCATAACTTTCATCCCACCATTTATCAAATGTTTTAAAACCTCTTCTTTTAAGTTCCGCTAAATGTCCTTTTGGACCAAACTGAATTACTGGATGTCCACAGTAAATAGGATTAAAAGTTGAACTATGTAAGTGACATGCTTCTTCAAATGGAAATGCACACATAACAACACTTATAAACGTATTATCATAATGTTTTACTTGAAAGGGTAGATCAGCGTCGAATTTTCCTTTTCCTATTCCAGGTTCTCCATGATTATCAGTATCTGTTTGATCAATGTCAAATGGAATCTTATCTTTTAAAGAATTTATATTTTCTTTCGTGGTAATTTCTGGGAAGAAATCATATCCGTATTCTTCATTACAGTATTCAGGAAAACTTATTTTAAATTTATCTAAAAGGTTATGTTTATTAATATACAACATAAATAAATTTCTTTCGGGTCTCCCAGTTCTATTTACCTTTAAAAACGGTTTTATATCGCTTAAATGCTTAGTTTTATATTCTATTAATTTATTTATATCAACATGTTCAGGTAACCTTCCTCCTTCAATAATATTATTAGCAAATATTAACCTTTTTACATCGTTTACATTATACATAAAAGATATAACATTAATAGAGTTTTTAATATTATTTTTAGTTAAGAACTTATCATGATGATCTTCAGCATAGAGGTTGTTAGTAATGTAAAAAATCTGTTTAGAAGGTAAGTTTAATTTTTTTATTGATTCATAAATTTGAGGGTAAATATTTTCTACGTTGTGTCCTTCTAGACTATTATCGAAAATAATTTTACATTTCTCTTGTCTAGCAGCAGTCAAAATGTTATTAGGTAATAAATCTATATGCTTAAACGCTAATACATTATCATGATGTAACATTGTAATATAAAGAAAGTTTTCTCCGTCTTTTAACTCAGATATATTTTTTTCTTTTATATTTAAATAATTATGCATATCAGAAGTTGAAAATAATGGTCTACATATAGGAAATCCTCTATTATCGATATCATTTATTTCAGGAACGTCTTTATAAAGTTCTAATGATTCGGCAGAAGGGTTGTGAAGAACAGCTGAGTTTACTTTATCTTTAATGCAGTATAAGTTTCTATTCACAATAAAGGTTTTAATAAACTTAGCCCACTTAAAATGACTTTCTTCAGATGGATGATACCCTTTGAAGGTATCGCTATCTTTAATATATTCACTAAAACTACTTTTAAGAAATATCTTTTTGTGTATATTAATATATTCTTGCAAGCTATTATCTATATTAATATGTTTTAAGTAATTATCACTTAACCTATGTTTAAGTTTAGAAAGTTTATTAAAAAAATTAGTTGAAGCTATTTCACCAGGTTCTTCATAAAATGCGTTAAAAAATATATGATCTATTCCTTTACTTTTCAAAAAACTATGAAGAGAAATAACAGTATTAATATATCTAGATAAAAATTCTTCTTCGTTCCAATACGTATTTGCATAAATTTTATTAAACTGTTTTCTATCTTCTGTAAGATGTTCATCATCTATATTGAAAGGGTAAAGAGTATCCCAACTACCTATCTTATCTTTTTTATAAAAAAAGTCTTTTCTTTCTGGTGAAGAAAATCCTATAATAACTAAAATTTCATCGTTATTATAGTCTTTAAGGAGATTTATGACTGAATTTATAACTCTTCGTAGGATACCGTCATTAGATGATCCTGCTACGGCTTGATTTATGACTTTAGTTTGTAGTAAAGATTCTAATTTACCAGGCCAAACTCTAGGCAATCTATAATTATCGTTATCTGGATGGTTTACAAATCCGTTTATACTATCTTTTTTTGAAGGATCTATAATATCCCCAGCTGTCCAGCTATCGCCATCAGTAAGTATAACTTTTTTTTCAATCATTATTTAATCTAACCACTCTTTAGAAAAAAGCATAGGATGGTTACCGTTTGCGGACTTGTCCATAACTTTATAAGCGGTTGTATCTTTAAAATCGGAGCTAAAATAAACTACATTATCTTCTCTACTACCATTATAGGCTAGAAATAAATCAATATCTTCATAGAATAAATCGATATCTTTATTTAATAAGAGGCCGTCTTGTATATGAAGCATAGAAATATCTCCATGATAAATACATCCATGAAGTCTTATATCTTCAGGATTCAAAAACGTTTTATTACCACACCCTATCCAACATAAACAGTCTTAATAATCAATTATACTGTCGTATTCGTTTATGCTAGTTTGCCCGTTTACATCTATAAAAAATTTATTATCTTTTTTTTGTACATGAACTTTAAATGTTAATCCCCTTTCTAAATTATCTATAAAAACATCTTTAGGTTGATCTAAATTAGGATCTTGAGTTTTTTCCCATTCTGGGTTCTGCCACCATTCATAAGATACTTTATAATATTTTTTTGAAACACCATTGAAAGATGCCTTATAACCAATAAAACATAAACCCATGTGTTTACCATTCCTACCTAAAACTACCTGCTGAACAACGTCTCTATCCTCTAAAAGTTCATCCATTTTATCATAGTCAGGAGTAAATTCAGCAAGGATAGTAAATTCTTCTGCAAGCATAGAATCTTTAGACTCCCATTTTATAAGTCCATGTTTATTACCGTTCAAAAATACGTAACTATTGTCTTGGTTTAATTTCATAACTCAATTTCTAAACATTCTTTATAAAAATCTCCTAATTCTGGGAATGTTTTACAAAAATCAGTATTTCGTCTTTCATCATGAGCTTTGAAATATTTCCCAAAATTATACCTTTGTTTTTTTAATTGTTGTTCTGGAATAAATGCTTTCATCCAGTCATACGATCTCTTTATTTTTTGTATTTCAACATCTGAGTATCCTACTAATCTGTTATCGAATTTAGGGATACCTAAATAATCTACATACTGTGCTACATGAAATATGTCTTCTGCCCAATACTTTGGCAAAACTTGTATTGTTTGGTGTCTAGGGTATCTTAAATAAGAAGTATCAAGAAAAACTGCAGAGGTCCAGTATCTATCTGTAGAAGTATAGTCTTTTTTAAGCTGGTAAACTCCATTTACTAAAGAATAATAAGAAGGGACAGATAATGCATTAAACGTTGACATAATAGTAACATTAACCCTAGGGCATTTAGTTAATATTTTATTCATGTTGTCCCAAAATCTGTTGAATTCTAATCCATGTCTAATATACTCTGCTTGTTTACCCCAACCGTCTACAGAAGTAAATATAATAAACTCGTTTACTCTACCTTCGTCTTCTATTCTTTGTATCTTTTCTATAAATTTATCAACTAAATCATCTGGTATCCCTAGATTAGAGTTAATAGCCAGGTTTAAATTTTTATTAGGGTTAGGTTCTTCTATAATATAATCTAATATCTTCCAAGTATCTTTAGATAGTAAAGGTTCTCCTCCTGTTATTCTAAAAGTATGTAAATCTCTATACAAATCAGGCCACCATTTCCAAAACGCTTCAACGTATGGATTATGCTCTTTGTGATGTATAGGCATTTTACCCTCTTTAATTAATGGTCCAAGATCATTAAATCTTTCTGTTGTTGGGTACGCACCGTGTTTTTTAGATTCTTCTACCCATTTCGAAGAAAATGATGGACCGCAGTATGAACATTTAAAGTTACAAACATTTGAAAAAGCAACTTCTACATATTTAGGATTATAATCTTCTCTCCAACCTAAATTAGCTATTTCTTCATAGTAGGGTTTTGACCAGCTTTCGTTTGATTTAAATACTCTATCAGAAAACTGTTCTGAGGCATCTTCTACATTCCAGCAATATTCACATTCAGAAGGTCTTTTACCTTCTAACATTTCTTTTCTTCTTAGCTTTTTATGTTTAGTATTATGAAGAGCAGAAGGATTTCTTTTTAGCTCTGTAGTTGGTATATGATGAGTTGACGGGTGATGGCATGAATGCGTCTGTCCCATCTGTAAATGTATAGTAACTTGGGTCCATTTAGCTAGACACATACCAGGTCCTATCTTATCTAAAGAATTTTTAGTATTTAAATAATCTGGGTTTACAAACGAAAGTTCTGCTACTTCTTTGCTCATAGTTTTATGTTAATCATTTTAGCCCAAGGTGTAAATTTCTCTTCACTAACGAACTCATATTTAACTTGCTTAATTCCATCTTCTTTATAATTAATCTTATCTTGCTGCATTTGTAAAACATATCTTCTTTCGTTAGCGGCAGTTGTTTCTCCTTTTGCCCATTTACCGTTTACTAATCCTTCATCTTTATGAGGTAAACATCTTAATTTGCCTGGTACTCTGTGAGGAACTATAGAGTTAGGTATAGCTATAGGTTCGTTGATAGTTTCTACGTTAGTAGCTTCAAAGTTTGAAGATGGTGAATTAAAATCTAGATTCATAACCAAGTTTCCAGTAGGAATTACTTTATGTAAATTTTTTACTTCTTTTGGATCAAGGCATCTACTCCATGCAAATACTTTTGCTATATCACCTTTAAAATGCTGATTATGTCTCTCTTCTATTTTAGTAGGTGTATATCCTATAAATAGATCGTTTAAACCATAGTTTTTTAAATTACCTAGCCATTTATGTGGGGAAGGACTTCCATGACCAGCTTTAGAGTCTACTTCTGTTCCGTTAAGATAAAAATGAGATAATTTATTGTATTTATCAAACGTTGCAGTAACCCAGCTCCATTGATTATCATATCTTTTTATCCACATATAGTTATGCTGATTAAACCCGTTCCAATAGGTTAACGATAATGCTCTTGAATTATTAAAAGATAATCCATAATCATATCCAGGTATTCTTATGATAGGATATTCAACGTATACATTATCCTTATCCCCAATCAAAAATATTTTATTTTTTTCTGGTTGTTGATAACATCTAACTAAAGCTGAAATAGTATGATCAGATGATGTTAAGCCTCTATATTTTCTTTCAAACGGTACTCTAATTTTTGAATCTTCTCCGTTAAATTTAAAGTAAGTTTGAGGTTCTTCTGTAAAAGGTAAATAAGTATCGTTAGTTAATCCTTCTTTATGACATCTCCAAAATAAATCATCATCTTCCATTCCCCAATCCCAATAGTTATTAGAATATCCATTAGTAGCTTCTACTTGTTCTTTTGTAAATAAAACTGCTCCGCCAAAGTATTCATGATACTTTAACCCCCAGTCCATCTGCTCAATATTAGTAGCAATGTGTCTTGGATGTTCTTTTGGGTAAGAGTAATCAGCACCGCCATCATCTACCGGTATCATATCAATATCGTGCCATACTATATAATCACATCCTTCTTCGAATGCATGTTTTGCTGCTATATTTTTTGTAGCACCTCTATTAAATAATTTATCATCGGTCTGATGACAAAAATACATTTGGAAATCTATACCTTGATTTTTTAAGTACTTACCTACTTTTGGTATAAACTCATGCATATGAAGTTCTCTATTTCTGTACGGTACACAAACTCCTAGTTTCATTTTACTGATTCTGCTATTAAATTTTTAAATTTTGTTGTTGACCAACCATGATCTCTTTTAATCCAATGTATTGGTATTTTAAGATTATCTCCTGTAAACGGTTTATCTTTATAATCCTCCCCCTGAAATCTAACATCAAAGTTTTGTTGCTTTAAGATACGGAGTAAATCTTCCTCTAAAGTATAAGTCATAACTCTGTCAACAGCTGATAAAGCAAGGAGCATTTCTATTCTTTCCATTTCAGATAAAATAGGTTTAAGCTTTTCTGGTCTTTCAATTGTAGGATCAGTATGCAATAATACTGTTAATTCATCACATGCTCCTCTAGTCTGGTTGAACATGTTAATGTAACCAGGGTGAATAACATCAAAATTTCCTGCTATAACTCCTCTTTTCATTATATACCTACTACTAAAGTAATAACCTTACCTACAACTGTTGATGAATAAAGCTTAAACTCTAAACTTTTTAATCCGTCTTTAGACGGGTCATGCCAGTTATTTTTAACTTCATTATTAAATTTCAATTGATTATATCTAGTGTTAATATCTTGCCAAGAATCTTTTTTGAATCCTGCTGTTTCGTGATCAATTAATTTAAACCTACCTACTCTTCTAAACGGAGCTGGTATTCTTCTTATTCCTTCGTTGTCTAATGGAACTACTTCACAGTTTACTATTTTGCCGTCATTATTATTACCTGATAAGTCTATTAATTTATAGTTTTTAATAAATTTAGCGTCAACGTAAAGAATCAAGTTATCTGAGCTTTTATAACTATCAAAATTAGAGGTAAGCCCAAAATACTTATTAGAAGCAATTGAACCTATTTCTGCTGGTTCTAATTTTTTATTAAAAATTGCTATAGAGTCAATTAGCCCTTTAAAGTATTTATTCTGGTCTTTTCTTTTCGGATCACTAACTCCTAAATAAAGTTTATCGGATTTACTATAATCAAATATTTTAGATTTAAGCCTTTCAGTTCCTATAATTATCCCGTTTTTATAAGTCTTAAAATGTTTTAATTTAGAATTATAAACTACGGTAATTGTGACTTTTGACTTAGAAGATTCTATAGTATAATTTTGAAAATATTCTTTTTTATTATTAAATAATTCAATCTTATATCTGTTAAAACTGTTAAAACCGATATTAAAATCATAACCAGGTATACCAAAAGCTGAGAACATATCGTCTCTTTTTTCTATATCAAAATTATTTTCATATGGCTCAAAAGAAATGTTTATACTAAAATCTTTTGTAAAATCTATTTCATTATTAAACTCAACATAAGAATTATTACCATTAAATTTTAATGCTGCTGTTTTAGGTCCAGATTGCGGTACAGTTTTACTGTCTAAAGGAATGTTTGAATTTACACATCTCCATAATAAATCATCATCTTCAAATCCCCATCCCCAATAGTTATTAGAATATCCATTAATTTTTTCAAATATTTCTATAGGAAATAAAGTTACCCCTCCGAAGTACTGTTCAAATATAGGTTTATGAGTTCCGTCGTAATTTATTAATGTGTGGGCTAGGTGTACAGGATTTTCACTATAAGAATAGTCTACTTTAGAAGGAAGCATATCTACATCATGAAAACATACGTAATCACACTTAAGCTTTTTCGCTTCTTGAAATCCTATATTTAATAATTTTCCTCTGTTAAATAGCTTTGCGTCATCTTGTTCTACAACAATAAGTCTATAGTCTATACTTTGTCTTTCAAAGTATTTTTCTATACAAGCCTTAAATTCAACAAGCTGTATATATCTATTTCTATAAGGAACGATTACTCCTAGTCTATGTTTAGCCATTATTTTCTGAGTCACCTACAAACTTCTTGTGAAACTCATGGAAATAGTATTGAAGCCTTTCATCCCAAGCGGATAAATCTTTCTCTTCAAACCATAAAGCTAGAGCGTCAACAGATGAAGCGATTTTTTCTAATGCTTTAACTTTTCTTTCTTCTAAAATTAATGCATCTTTTTCTTTGTCTGTTAATTTGGAATCTGCCATTTTTAAATATTAATAATTAAACTTCTTAATTTATCCCAGTGAGGATAATCTTTATAATCAATATAAGAAAAATTATTTAGCTTTTCAACTAAATAATCTTTATTTTCTATATCTATTTTCCAGTCTGTTCTTGCTATAGCTCTATACATTTTATTATATTCTTTATGAAAACTATAGTCTTTTTTAGTTTCTGCAACTTCAAGTAACCTTTCTAATACAGAAGAATCCCATTTAAAATGATGTACCTGGGTAAAACATTCTTCTACAGGCATTCTTTTAGGATGTTTTGTACCCCAACTATTTGTACCATCGTTAAACTTTGCATAATGCTGACCAGGTGTTACTTCTTGATAACCTCTCATTAAAGTGACTTTATTAGGGCAAGCTCCAGACATAGGGTATCTAAAAAAACCAGCATATGGAAACGCTTTATGAATATCTGTTTCTCTGCTTACTTTAGGAAAAGTACCATTAGTACCTATTCTATCTAAGAACCCTCCTGTGACAAAATCATATCCTTTATTTTCACATTCATTTATTATATCTTTTATATCTCTTGGATATACCTGTAATTCATCATCATCGGATACTATCCACCATTCATTTGGCTTAGTATGTTTGATTGCATTATAGATATGAGTTACAGTATTCCAGTTATATTTATCGTCTGTGTAAACATCATACGGTTCTATTCCTAAACTTTCTACTTCTTTTAAAATACCGTCATCTTTATGTTGTTGATATACAGCTACATGTATTTTATCTACTTTATCTTCATAGTGTTTAAGCATATGAGGTAAAATATGTGTATTTCTTCCGACGACTGTAACTAAATTAAGCACGCTGTAATAATGTTAATCCTGTTGATGCAGGTTTTGATGGATGTATTCCTGTATTAAAAAAGTTAAATTGTTTCCATTCTTTGCTTATTTCTTTTATAAATTTTGGAGGCCCATCAAAAAATTCATAATATTCTTTTTCATCTTCGGTAATGATTAATTCTTTTTGATATCTTTTATCAGTATCGTGTATTGATATCATTCCATTATCTTTTACTAAAGTTGAATATAGTTCAAAATCTTGTTTTACATCTTCGTATGAATGTCCAGCGTCTATATGCAAAAAGTCTATTTTAATATCTTTTTTTACAAAATAATTATAAAAAGCATTTTCTGTAGTATCCTTAATAAATCTTGGAACGAATTGATATCTAAAAAAACTATCTTTATCTGAGTAGTCTATATTTCCTCCTATACCATTAGCTGCATCTACCAAGTAAGTTTCTCCTATATCTCCATGATTATAGTCTTTATCTCCTTCAAAAATACCTTGATCATGTAAATCTATTCTTGCTTGAGTCATTATCCTAGGTATAAACCCTGCTCCTGAACCTAAACAGACAAGGGTTTTATATCTCATCAATTGTATTATAGAATAAATGAGAAGTCCATCACCTAAATGATAATCGGTAGCTCCATGTGTCCATCTGTATCTAACTGGTTTAAAAGTTTTTATTTCTTTTCCGTTAAGATCTTTTTCAATCTTTGGATTATTAGTTAAAAACTGTCTTACAAATTCTCTATCTAAAACTCCCATTATGGTTTCTCTATACTACTTAAGTCTAAGTTAGGTAAATTTATGCAATTAACCAAATGTTTTATTTCTCTATCGTAATCTTGATCTGCTTTGCTTTGCATTATCCATCCTTTAAGGGGACCATAATGTTTAACATATAATCCAGATTCTCTTAATGGCCATATTCCTTGATCATGATCTTCACCCCATTCCCATTCAGTACAATCCCAATACGTTGATACTAGTGATTTATATTCTATTTTGTCTAAATCTAATAAATGCTTTAGCAATAATTGTTCTGCAAATATTAAGTACTGAGAATGAGGAACGTTCATTTGAGTAAACTGTTCCATAAGTTCTATACTTTTATTTGCATATTTTTTTGCAAAATTTACATCAGGTAAATGTAAAAAGCTAACATTTAATGAATCGGTTTTCCATCTAGGTTTATAATCTAACTGTCTTACGTAAGGATCAACATAACCTGGGTAGTAACCTTTACCTAATTCTAAATTATGAACGTAAGCAGTATCCTTTTCTAAATAGTCTTTTATAGGTTTGTAAATATGCAGATCATTATCTACTATTATTACAGGTTCGTTTTGTTGAGATAAAATTTCTAATTTACCAGCCGCCCAAAAAATTTCATGATTTATATTAGGACTTGGAGTATATTGTTCTACTACATCCCATAGATATAGTATATTTAACGTTTTAAACGTCTCTAACGTTAGTTCATCAGCATATAATGTACATATATCATCTTTATAGAATCTCTTCCATAGACGTACAGATGCTATAAGAATTAGGATGTATAGTTTGCTATAAAAGCTTTTATCTTTTTTTATATTATTTAAAACCCAAATTATTTTCAAAACCTTTTTTTAGTTAATTTTACGGATCAATATGCGTTGTAGTAAAGTACGCATAATAGGTAGTATGGTCTGCTACAGCTGCATCTGTTATAGTAAGAGCAGCATTAGTACTAATTTGTGATCCACCACCACCGGCAGCAGTTCTCCAAGAGTCAAATACCCAAGGGTAAGATGTTGTAGCGTTAATAGTAATTGAAGTATTAGTAACGTTTACGTTTTTAACAGTAATATTAGTTGTTGCTGCAACGGTATATGGAGCACTAATATCTACATTACCCCCGGTTCCAGCTACAACTGAGCCATAGAATACTGAACTACCCTGTAAGAACGATGCAGCATAGTCAGATGTTATTGCTGGATTAAATTCAGAAAATGCAGAGGATGCTGATATGTTAGATGTATTACCAGAATCTAAAGCATTAGACCAACTATTGAACGTCTGATATTCTATATTATTAGTGCCGTAGGTAAATCTTGCCATTTATACTTTTTCTATTGCCTCTACAGGAAAAAAAGTGCTAAGGTAGTTTTTCAATCTATTGTAGCAGTATCCATATATATCATCAAAAGCTTTTAAGTCTATAACGGATCTACTTTCTTTTTTTGAACTTACCTGCACTTTCTTCGGTTTAGTTATAATTCTATATTTAGTTACTTCATCTCCATTCTCATCAAAACTTACATAAGGAACTTTTTCTTCTATCATCTGCTCTTCGAATACTGGAATGTCTGTTTCCTGTTCTGTTGAAACTAACACCTTATGAAATTGTGCTAGCTGCAACTCTTTTCCTTCACTTTCAGGAGTGTCAAAATATATCATTTTATTTTGAACTAATCCTACCATTCCTTTCACTTCCTCGTCTAGGTAAACTCGATTATGTTTAATAGCATGCTCTCTATCTACCCAGTATGTAATTTGAAAACTTAGTTGAGCAGTTACTTTATTAAAAGTAAATCCTTCAACCCTTACGTATAACTCTTGCGTTGGACCGAGATTAGTCTCTAAGTCCGCATTTAAAACGAAACCCATTTAAAAAAACTTTTTATTTATTTTCGAGCTCTTTTACTTTAGCAGAAAGCTCTTTAACTGCTTGTATTAATACTGCTGTTAGTTTTTCATATTTAACAGCTTTATATCCATTATCTCTATCTTCTACTATTTCAGGTAGAACTTTTTCAACTTCTTGAGCGATTACTCCTATATCATGTCCTTCGTATACTTCTTGCTTATCATTCCAATCAAAATGTACTCCTCTAATAGATTCTACTTTATCTAAAGCATTTGGTATTTCTTCTATATTATCTTTTAATCTTTCATCTGAAGAGTAGAATGCTACGATATCGTTTGTAGCTCTGATAACACCAGTAGTTCCAGGTGCTGCTGTTCCTATTCCTAAGCTATCAAATTGTACATCTGAAGTAGTAGTTAATCCTTGGTTAATAGCTTTAACTGCTGCAAGGTTAGCTAATTCACTATCCATTAATGCTCCGGCAGCAGTTACATTAGCTGTATCCGTTACGTCAGCACTTGCCTCAATACCATCTAGTTTAGAACCATCTGCTGATAAATCTCTACCGTCTACTGTTTGTGCTCCAGAGAAGGTAATGTTACCTGTCATCTGACCACCTGATCTTGCTAAAGCTGCATCGGCTGTAGTACCTTGAGCTGCTGTAGCATAATCTGAACTATCAAATGCTTTAACTTGAGCTAAGTTAGTTACTTCTGAATCCATTAGAGCACCAGCGGCAGTAACGTTTGCTGTATCAGTAACGTCAGCACTAGCTTCAATACCGTCTAGTTTAGAACCGTCTGCTGCTACATCTCTGCCGTCTACTGTTCCTGATAATGTAATATTTCCTCCTACGTTTAAGTCATCTGAGAAGGTAAATCTTGAGTTGCCGTGATCCCAAGTAAGAGATTCATTAGCACCGTCTATTGTAATACCTGCTCCGTTTGCTGCTGAACTGTCAGCTGCTCCTGAAGCAATAGTAATATTAATATCTTCAACGTTTAATGAACTAACTTGAAGTTCTGTAGCATCTCCTAATACTGTTAAGTCACCATTTACAGTAACATTATTTGATACAGTTAAACCACTAAATGTTGGTGAATCACTTGTACCTAATCCGCTTACTACACCTGAGATAGTATCTCCTGATAATGTTAAGTTAATACCTGTTTGTCCAGTTGTATCAGAAACTGCAAGGTTAGTATCATCAGAAATATCAACTTGACCTAATGTTAGTTCTTGTCCTGTTAATGTAATATAATCTCTACCTGCTGCAATAGTAACATCCGTTGAATTATCTGTTCCAGCTACATCTACGCCCAGTGTAGTTCTTGCTGCTGAAGCATCTGCATCATCTACCAAACTAGCACCGAAAGATGAGATAGTTGTGCTGTCTGGTACGGTTAATGTTTTAATTCCTGATAAAGAAGAAACTTCTGTATCCATCAAAGCTCCTGCTGCTGTTACGTTTGTTGTGTCAGTAACATCTGCTCCGTCTTCTACGTTTAAGAAGGATCTTACATCTGTTGCTGAACCAGAAACTACTGCTTCAGTGTTTAATTTAGCTTTTGTATCAGTGTCATCATAATGATCTAAATCAGAAATTTGAGATTCTGTAATAGTAATCTGAGCTGAGCTAGAAATTAAGGTTGGTTTGTTTAAGACATTTGCGAATTCAACTGAATCGGCTTCAAGACCTTCAAAGTTACCTGAACCTACGAATGATCCTGAGAACGATCCGGTGATGATCGCATTAGTCATTACTGGGCTATCTATTCTCATTTTAGTATTAGTTAATTAGTTTATTATAAATATGCTATTTTATTTCTTTACTACAACTGTTCCTGTAAAATTTGAATCAAATTCTATCTCTACGGTGTTAGTATTTATTGATGTAATATCTTTAGGTATTACTTGTTTTTTATCCGTACCATAAATCTGCACTACAGGGTAGTCTTCATCAAGGCCATGAGTTATATTATATTTAGCTGCTGCATTAACAGAAGTCTTAAAAAAGTTAGATGTAGTAACTTTAGAACTATCTGAAGATTTTTCAAAAGATACTTTATTATCGTCATCTAATTTTATCTTAGTTTTATTATCTCCGGTACCAATTTCAAGTTCTTTTACTCTTAATACTTTTAATTCATCAGTATCGGAGTCTTTAAAGTTTATATCTCCAGTTGCATCTCTTGTAATAAGAGTTCCCCCTAGATCAATTGTTGAACCACTTAAAAATAAATCTCTAAATCTTTTTGAAGAAGAACCTAAATCATATACCTCTGTTGTATCTGGTACAATAGGTCCGTAAACTTCCATAGTAGTACCTTGTTGAGAACGAACTTTAGTAAATGCATTTGAAGTATAACCACTTTCAACAGAAGATTGTTCACTACTTTGATTTGTGTTTACAGTTACATTAGCTAATAATGTTGTACTTCTTGGAATTACATCCATATCTACGGTTACATTTCCATAGATTGTTGAAAGAGTTTCAAATGCTAATATAAACCCTGCAGTAGTTGTTTGTTTTGTCCAAAGTAGAGGATTAATATATCTACCTCCATTATACTCTTCGTGGTAAGTAATCGTCCAGCTTAGAGCTGGTAATGTGTTACTTCTTAATGCTGCATTAAAATAAACTGTATGAGTTTCTCCTGCATTTTGGGCAGTCATTCTACCTACAATCTGGTAATTGTTTGAATTACCACTTGGTACTATAGCTACTACTCTTTGATATTCTCCACTACTAAAATAAGAACCGTTACTATTACCGTAATAAACTTGATTAAAGCTCATTACATTTGAGTTATTATATCTTACTTCAGTAAAGTATGGTGAATCACTTCCTGAACCGAATACAGGTCCATTTAGTGTTACAGCATCTAAAGTACTTCCGCTAAGCTGTGTAGAGCTAGAAATTATTCCATCAGGAACATTCGTAAAGTTATTGTAATCTAAATAATAAGAACCGGCTTGCCCGTCAAGCTCTGATGCTGAACCGCTAACAATATGTCCTCCTTTTGCTACTACTATTCTTCCTGTCGTAGCTGTATCGAAAGTAACATCTACTGTATTATCGTCAGTTGTAGTAGTAGTTGCCGGTAAAATTAATTGATCGCTATTAT
>Ga0099849_1000098_pt1 | contig 33621 bp, 31 predicted proteins | sample CB_VirMetaG_4_FD_78177 | JGI IMG/M metagenome (GOLD analysis project Ga0099849, IMG submission 78177) | Freshwater to marine saline gradient viral communities from Chesapeake Bay - CB_1508_1M Viral MetaG | ecosystem: Environmental > Aquatic > Marine > Coastal | place: USA: Chesapeake Bay... | reverse complement strand
TATTTGTGAAAATCTATTGTCTTCAATGTTTGTATCAATGTTTTTACTAAACATCAAACGTGGTTTACCTTTGGCAACCTCTGCTTTTGCTCTAGCTTTTTCAGCTGGCGCAATATCTTCACGGCCTTCTATAATATCTCTTGCAGTTACGTTACCTAAGTTTCTAGTATACATGTCTAGTATACCTTTAATAGTTTGAGCTTCAGCAGCACGCGGTGTAAAGTTAGGATCAACCTTACCGTCTTTAATACCTACAGATTCTAAGAAAGTATTACGATCATATGGTTTAAGTTTCCACTGAAAGTTATTACCAACACGCTCGCCTTTAGTGTAAAACTTATTAAGTAAGTTTCTAGGTATAGCAGTTGGTTCACCACCTTTACGTACAACTCTATTACCTTCTTTTATTTCAACTACTTCTCTATTAGCTTCAGTAAATAAATTTTTAAGTGTAGGTTCGTTTTTTAATATCCAACGCTGTATATTTGCTATGTTGTCTGACTTACGTAAGTTGTCTTTAGGGTTTGAAATACGACTTACAGGTATACCAAAAAAGTCTGCTACTGTTTGGTATGGCGCAATATCTTTAAGCTCCTTATATGTAACCTCTGTAACGTCTACGCCTTTATCTGTAATACTTTTTTGTACTTCAGCTGTAGCAGTTTCTTTAACGTCAGGCATAATCCTAAATGGATCAATAGCTTTTGCTTCTGGTTTTGTTGGTGTTTCAGTAACGGTAACTTCTTCTGCAGCAACACCTCTTGCTTCAGATACATCTTCAGTAAACTCTTCGCCAAGAACTCTTTTCGATGCTTCAATTGCTCGAGCTGGTAAAAATTTATTTATATAAGCTGCGAGCGGTACACCAGAATCTGGATTATATTCACTAATTAAATCTATTATACCACGTTGCCCAGTTTCTATTTCGTCCGTAAGTAATTGTCTGTCAAAACCTGGAGCTTCACTTCTGCGCTCCACAAGTTTACTTGTAATAGGCTTAAACTGTTCTATAATATCAAAGGCACCAGCAACACCTTGTTGATCGTATATTTCTTGAACACGCTGCGAAGCTTCATCTGATCTAGCTTCTTTAATTATAGCAGCATCGTCAAATGTTTCTACTTTAGGTCCAACTAATTTACCTGTTATACCTTCTTTAGCCGCGCGCACTTGGCCTCTAGTTAATTTACCAGACTCTATGCTTTTGTTGTAATCTTTTATAAAGTTATATACATCACGACCATTATTAAACTTAGCTTTAACACCTAAGCTACTTAAGAACTGACGGATAAAATCACCTATTTTTGTGAACGCGTTATCATTAAATTTAACAGTACCGTTTCTAACAGTATCAGAAAACAATGTTAATACCTCTTCCATCTGCACCGCTGTAGGATCTTGGTTGTATAACTCTAGTCTTTCACGTATGCCAGAATCTTCTATTAAATTAGAATCAATCTTATTTAATTGCTCTTGTAAAGACTCACCTAATCTTCTTGCTGTATCTGGACTTTTCCTAACAGTTTGAAATATAAGAGCATGTAATGCCTCATGAGAAGGATCTGATATACTACCTATATCTTTATTTACTATTATTTCTTGTTCTTGAGTATCTGGATTTTGTATTATAAAAGCTCCTTCACCAGATTTTTTAATAGCGTCTTCTTGATTTTTTACAAGGTTATTATCTTGTAGATAGTTTTGTATTTCTTCTATAGATAAAGTTTTAACTCCTACTTTATCTATTTGCTTTGCTATGCTTTCTATTTTAGCAGTTTCTTTAAGCTTGGCTTTAGCACTAAAGTCTCTAAGTAAATCATTTATTTCTTTAACTCTTTGATCTTGAGGTTCTGTTAAAGCAGGTTCGTTTACTTGCTTTATTTCTTGCTGAAGTTTATTTTTTTCTTTAACAAGCTCTACAATTTCACCTTGATCTTGCTCATTTAAATTTAAAGGTTTAAGTTGATTAACAGCACCTTGCGTTTGTCTAAAGTTTAATTCTATTTCGCCTGCTTGCTCTGCAGTTAAATTACCTTTTTGAACTTCTTTTTTTAATTGTCTAGTTAAAACTTTTTCAGCGCTAGGCGATTGACTTAGTTTTATTTGAACTTCACTTGTTGGTACATCTGTAGCAAAAGCTTGACTAACACTTTTAAATTCAGTAGGTTTTAAAAGCATATCTGCTTTTATTGATTGATAAGTTTCTCTACCAAGCTGTACACCTTTAGATAAATTTACTGGTGCACCATATAGAGCACCACCACCAACACCTGTTAAAAAAGCATCAGTTAAACCTTCGTTCCAAGGCTTACCATTAACCATGTTTTGCGTAGCTTGTGTACCTACTTCTTCTAAACCATTACCAACAGCGGCTAAAGGAATACCACTTTTTTGTAAAGCAGCTTCATACATAGACGTAATACTCTGCTTAAATGTTTTCTTAGCTTGTTCTTCGCCAAGATCTTTGACCATGTTTTTATAAACCTTACCAGCAGCACCAGCTCCAAATACCCCTTCAAAAAACCCTTCAGATATTCCTATTAGTGTAGACTTCAAAAGCATTTCTCCTTTAGTATCTTCAGGAAATTCTTCTAGTTGAGTTCTCATTTCACCAGCAGCAAGAGGTAGACCACCACCTAAAGTTAAAGCAGTGCGTGATAAGCCAGCTGCTCCACCAACCATTAAAGATAAACTAACAGGCGCTGATTCAACCAACGCTTCACCTAGCAAATAAAAACCATCAGACCAATTGCCTTTTTTAAAGTTTTCTCCAATACCTCCTTCTATATCGTATAAATCTTTATACTGTTGCTGCAAAGCACCTAACTTTTCTTGCTCTTCTATTAGTGAATCTAATAAAGGTCTAGTACCTATAGTTTCTTCGAATTTTTTTAAATCTGTTTCAGGTAAACCTAAAGCTCTATTTACGGGATCACTTACTAATGATCCTACTTCATAAATAAAAGAAGGCATAGATAATATAGTCTCACCCAAACCTTTATCAGCTTTACGTAAAACTCTATATAAAGATTTAAATGTACCTTCTTCTTTTAGCTTTTCATTCAAAGTTTTATTAACTTGTTTTCTACGGTTTAACAAGTTGTTGTATTCACTTATACGCTTTGGAGAATCTAACGCGTCGATCTGCATATCATCTCCAGCTAGAAGTTTTATTCTATCATCTATTTTTTGTATATTTTCTAGCAAATCCTCTGGAGTTCTATCAGAGTCATCAGCTGTTACCACAACTTCTTCAAGTTCTATTTCACCAAACTTATCTATAGCTGCTTGGTCAAGAGCTGCTTGTTTACGTCTTTTAAATATAGCTTCTGGAGAGTTATCTATTTGTTGTGATTCCAAAGAAGTATCTACCGACTCTAATTCCGTACTCTCGGGTGCTTGCCCGGTTTCCGACACCGCAGGTGCACCCGTTTCCACAGTGTCGTTTGTCTTTCCCTCTGTAAAAGTAGCTTTACGTTCGTCAACTTTAGTTTGAATCTCTTCTGTAGATAAACCTTTAGATTTTAGTTCATCTACTAAGACTTTTAACTCTTGAATTTGATCTTCGTTCATACTATTTAATTTCCTATAAATATATACCTTTATACTGCGTAGAATCTACATTTGTATTATCACCTTTTTTAGCAGGCATTTTACCTGTTTCTACGAGTTCTAAAAGATCTTTTATTTCTTGAGGTGTCATTTCCTCGTTTATTGTAGCTTGGTTGTCAGCTCCAGATACAGATTTAGTTATAGTAATTTTATTAACTCCTCTAGGCCCAACTTGTTCTGCCTTCTTAACAACAAAGCCTTTAGCGTTTAACGAGTTTTCAAGTTCATCTAAATCAACATATCTTTTACCACTTTCTTCAGCAGGACCTTCCTGTATGGGTATTTTAAGATCTTCTATATAGCTTATATCAACAGCTTGTTTTTCTTTTGTGTCTTTAACTTGCTTTTCTATTTGACTAGTAATATCCGTGGCTTTTTCTTTGTAATAAATAGCTGTAGGTAAACCACTTTCAGTTTGTAAATCTATTTCAATACCATTTTTTCTATAAAAATCAACATCTTCTTGTGTAACTATTCTAGATTTATAATCAGCACCGTATAATCTACTTACGTCTTTTTGTTTTATAAGATCACTGAGATAAGCTTTTTGTTTTGCTGGATCTGCATTAAAAAACCTTTCTTTAGCAGCTGAACTAGAATCCGGTAAAGGTAAATTGTACTGCATGTATTTCCAAATCTGATCTTGTGGCATAGTCATAAAACCATCTATCTTAGCGTTTATAGTATCATTATAAACCCTATCGTTCCACAACATATCTGGATCAAAATGTGTTTCTTCTACTTGGTAAGTTTTAAGACCTCTTTTTGTAGGTTTTCTAGTTACAGTTTGCTCTATTAAACCTTTTTTAGTTGGATTATTATTTTCATCTATGTATTGAGAAGCTCTTAAAGCTTCGTTGGTGCCCATATCAAATTCACCTAAATTCGTTAACAACGAACCTCCTTCAGCGAATTTATCAACATTTCTTTTCCACTCAAAAGTAGCGTCTGAATCTTCAAGCTCAGGATACATATTTTTCATACGTTTCCATAAATCACTATTAGTATCAAAACTAGCAGATATACTCATCATATTATCATAAGTACCATTATCGTTTGCAACTCTACTAAATTTTTTATTAACTTTAACACCTTGAGCTTGTCTGTTTAATAAAGCATTTGAAGCTACCATGTTTTGAAATTCTTCTTTACCAGTGCCAGCAAAATCAAAGTTAGTGCCAATGGTGTAAGGCGACTGATCTTCTAATGGTTTTAACCCAGCTATAACGGCACCAGCTGCTTCTAGTGTTTGTTTTTGAAATTGCTCTGAGTTACTAACAATCATAGAGTAAGCGGCTCTTTGATCCGATGTTAGATTTGGATTTAACGCTAATTCTGTTTTGGCATCTATAGCACCAATGTTATAATCAACACCCTTATATTTAAACAACTCACCAGTAGTCATTTGATTTATAGCAACCTCTTTAAATTGCTCTAAAAACGCTTTATCTTTTATGCCTGAAGCAGCGACTGTTTCATCATATTGCTTTATCCGCTCAAGAAACGCTTTGTTACTATACAACTGTTTAGCTTGCAATTGTTTTTGAACAGCTTTTTCAGCTTCTCTTTGCTTATCTCTATACTTCATGAAATTAGATAAAAAATTTTCACTAGATTTTTGAAAACCTTGAATCATAAATTCTGCAGAGCGATCTAAAATTATCTGTGGGTTTCTATAACTCATTTTTATATTTTATTTATTATCAACTAAAACCACCACCAGCAGCTGCACCAGCTATGCTACCAATAGAACTAGCAACACCACCCCAAGCAGCAGCTTTAGCTTGATTAGCTGAAGCTTGTTGCGCTCTAGCAGCGTCTTCTTTACCAGCGGCTCTATCAAGATCAGCATTAAGTCTATTTTCTTCTTGAGTAAATTGCCAAGCTTTCCCTTCAGCTTCAGCAGCTTGAACTCTTTGACCTTCAGATATTTTAATAGATTGAATTCTTTGTTGTTCAGCCATTTTAAGCTGTTGCATTTGTGATTCTCCTTGAGCTTTTAATTTTTCGTTTTGAGCTTCTTGTTGTTCAATGTTGGCCGAAATACCTTGCTTAGATTTTAAAGCAGCTTGAGCAAGAGCTGTAGCACCACCCGCTGACGCACCTGTGGCTCTCAACGTATCTAATGTATTTGCTAAAGCTATATCAGCTTCTTCAGCTTGCATTTCCGCAGCTTTAGTAGCTACACCCAGTTGATTATATGGGTTTGTAATTTGACTAGAAAGATCTTGCGCCATAGTACTAAGATCTTTTACGCCAGCGTAAGGGTTTATAACCGTCTGTCTTTTAGCTTTAAGAGCTTCAACTTCGGCTGCTGCTGCTGCTGCTCTACCTCTCGCTCCTTTAGCGGCTTGTTTTGCTTGGTTAGCTCCGACTGCCCCAGCCACTACTGAAGCCCCTGCCGCCACTACTGCTGCTACTACTGCCATAATTTATATATTTTTTATTAATTCGTGCGATGGATCTTCATCAACAGTCCACCCTAATTTTTTATGCGTTTCTATTAAATGTCTATTTCGACCAATACTGAACATGTGCACTTTTCCTAACGATTTACAAGCTTCCTCTGCCGATGTTATTAATAGCTCTATCGCTTGTTTCCTGTCCTTATCTCTGTATTCTGGATCTGATACAATCCACTCTAACAATACCGCGTCAGAGTTTGTTAAATATATAAACCCTGCACATATTGGCCTACCTTCTTTTTCAACCATAAATCCTCCCTTGCCATTATCAGGCAAAAAGCTTTTAGGCGGGTTGACCCATTTAGGCCATGCTTCCCACCATCTACATAATGTATCCCAATCTTCTTCTTGAAGACGACGTATATTTAATTCCATTTAATTTAATATGATGATTCTACATACTCTGACGATACTGCAAATAGTTCTCGGGCTTTACCGCCGCTACCTACTACTTGTGTACTATTATCTGTTCTTATAGTCACAGTCGCGTAATAACCTTTTACACCTGAAATACTACTACCCCATATAACCTCACCAGCTGTTTCTTGACTATTATTTATAAGATTAGCAAAGTACTTACCTTCTTTTTTGTAAAACCCAGCGTAATATTGTATACCATCTTGTGTGTAACCACCCTCGTCATAACTTACTATAGATAGATTTTCGTTGTTAATATCTGGTCTTATTGAGTTAGAAATGTCTGTTAACCCAAAGCTTCTAGCTGCATTAAATTCAGAAACTTCCCAACCTGTAGATCCTTCATAGTTTATTGTTTTAAATACTTTAGAAGCGCTAACGTTTGGATTAAATATAAACGTTATACTTGAATCGCTGTAAGTATCATAGAATATAGATCTATTATCATTTGCGTTACTAGAATAATTATGTTGCCAAACTTTACCTTCATACACACTATAATATTTATTTTTAACGCTAAATATTTGCTCTGGTTTATATGTGTATCTAGTTGTCCAACCAAGCACAGACTCATCAAACGATAGTGTTTGATAACTATTACTGCCTACAACAGGTATGTTTTGTCCTTGTAAGCTAACTACATATTGCTTTGTATATATATCCCAAGCACCCAACGCTTTTTCTGTAGAACTTAAATTACCTAGTTGGTCTCTAAAATAATCATACATACCGTAGTTAGATATTTCAGTAATACCATCTTGTGATAATCTTAATACAGCGTTTCTATTTTTATCTACAAAGTATTTTCTATAACCATACACAGCAAAGCTCTCTGGGTTCTTGCTAATACCAAAGTTGCCAGCATAAGGAACAATTTGACCTATAACTAAATTAAGCGTGCTTACGGCTGATCCTTGTCCTTCAGCGGAATATATAGCATCTTTGTCTATAAGTGCTCTACTAACTTTATTTTCTTGAAATATATTAAGGTTTGTATCTTCAGCATATAGTTTTTGTATACTACCATTTGCTGGGTCTGCAGACTTGGTTATATCTTCACCTACACTAAATACATTGGTATTATTTATACCCGTTCGCGAGTTAAATACACCAGAGTATATTAATGAGTTAAATCTAATGCTTGAGTTAGGTTCTTCATCTACTAAATAAGCTCGAACACCATAATCAACATTAGTATTGTTGTAACCACCACGTATTCTAGCTTCTTCTACAAGCCAACTATCTTGTGCTTCCATGTTTGCTAGGGGAACAACTGGATAACCACCGCCTTCACCACTAGGCACGCCTGTGCTACCAAGCCACGTGGGCACTTGATCTACACCTACTTGTCTTTCGTTTAACGCCTTCTTTAATATAAAAGAGTTAAAATACTTTACTTCTACTACTGCTCCCATATCTTACGAATATAAACAAGGTGTTGGTATTGAATTCACTAATCCATTGCTGAGGAAAGAAGCTGTATAAGCTCCGTCTTTTGTATACTCAGGATTAAACACAGTATTACCATCAGCTGAATCCACCCGTTGCATTCTTCTAAATTTATATATACCTGTTGTTAATGAAGATGGTTGTAAAAAATTTACATCATCATAAAGTTGCGTAACGTAATTTGCAAAAGGTTCTTTAGCGTATTTATAAACATTATTAAAATTTGAAGAACACGCAGCATTAGGACCTACTATTTCATATCTATAAGTGCTTCCATAAGTAGCAAAGTCAGTTGGATTTGCAATATCACTAGGAGGATTGTAGAAATCACCTATTTGTAAACCAGCGCTAGATTCAAATGAGTCTCCTGTATAATTGCAATTTACACCAGTGTCATAAAAACCATAATTAGATTGTAAATTACCTAGTATTATTCTATAATCACCAACCGTGTTAAACGCAAAAACTTTTGCGCCATCAGCGCCGAAACCTTCAGCTTCAGTGTATTTATTAGATACAAGCAAACCAGAGTTTGACCCATAGTTATTGTTAAATGTACTTATTAAACCATCTATTGATGGGATTGCTACGTCCCATTCCCATGTACCACTAGGAACTCCAGCGGGTTGCGTTGTTACAGTGGATATACCATTTAAATCATATACAGGTTGCCATCCAATATTTGCATTAGGCCGCTGTTGTATACTATATCTTAAATTAACAAAACTTTGAAATAAAGATTGGCTTATGTTTCTAGCATTTGAAACTGATAATATAATAAAAATCGTTCCTTGTGTAAGTGCACCAGATATTCTTTCATTGTAAAAATACGGTTCGCTATCAAAACCTCCTGACGTACATAAATTATTATTTACAGGGTTGTTTGAACTACTTGATGGCGCTTCATAACCATTTAACCAACCTTGAAAAGGAGGTTGACTACCTAAAATACTAACCTCATTACCTGTTAAACTTGAAAAACCACTGGTGCCAGTAAACCAAAAAGCAGCGCCATATCCCGAGTATATTTCGTAATCAGCAAAGCTAGAAAATACAGAATCAACAGGTGGCTCTCCAAAGTTAATATTAAATGTTTTTGAAGCTGTAGCTCCTCCAGCGTCTGTAACTTGCAAGGTAAAACTTTCAATACCAATAGCTGTGTTATCTGAATTTAATACCTGAAGACCGCTAATAGAAAAAATGTTTCGAGATTGACTAGTAAGAGCAAACTGTAAATCATTAGTAGAGTTACCGCCTAAAGGATTAGAACCGTTAACAGCGTCTATTGTTAGTATTAACGATTGTCCTCTTGTAACGTTTATTGTGCTAGTGTTTGAGTTGTTTATTATGGGCGGATTGTTTGTTAAAGAACCTGTTATTGAGGGTGTTGTAAATACGGGTTGGTTATTATTGTCTAAAGTTTCTACTGTAAAAGTAAACGTATAAGACTCAAGCTGCGCTGCATTAATACCATAATAAAAATAATCAGCTGTTTGTAGTTTATAAAAACCAGGGCTAACTTCTACCAAGGTAAATTCACCATTTCTATTATCGTTTGGATCTAAATCGTCGTAAACAGACGTTAATACCGGAGTGCTGTTAGGTATTATTATAGAACCTTGAACATCAGTGAAAGAAAACTCATCTGTAACATCTGCTCCTATTCCATCCTCTTCTTCATGGTCATAATTAAAGTTAATTATTCCAAACGCTCCGTTGGTATCTTGCTGGATAGCTGTGTTTAAATCTTCAATCAAACCGGAAGTCGTAGATTCCCAAAATATGTCTAATCTAGACGTTGTTGGTTTTGTTTCAAAAATTGATAAGTTTTCAAATTTTTGATACTCCGTGTTTGGACTATTGTTATAATCTATGTTATTTGTACCAAATTGATTTGCAGGTGTTTGAGAAGTAATAAATTCTGCTATAAAAGGATTTGACTCGGATCTATAAAACGCATAATATGGGTTGTTTGTATTTGTTATAGGCACTGGATTATTATTACTGCCTTCAAAATCAGCTACGTCAAATAAATCAAAAAGATCTTCTATGGTATTTGTAGTAAAAGATTTTCTACCTGGAAAATACTGCTTGTTACCTCTTACATTATATGGAATGAAAAAATTATTTTCTACCAAACCAAATAATTCAACAGAACTTCTAAACTGTTTATCTTGAGGTCCTACCTCTGATAAATCTCTTGGAACTTTATTTATATTATCATTTAATAAAGTTATAAACGATGCGTTTTCATTTGTTAAAGGTATTGGTGAGGTTATGCTGGTATCGTAGTAAGGACTACCTTTCATAGCGCCAGACGCATATACATTGTAGTATTCTTGCTCCAACTGTTTAACAACTATTTTATAACTGTACCAACCTAAAGGCATGTAATCTGGGTCAGTAGGATCACCGTTGTATAGACCAGGTTCTCCAGTCGCGCTAGACTTAGTAGACTGTATAAACTTGTTAAATAATATTTTTAAAGAATTACCAATAAAAGCATTTGAATCATAAGCTGTAGAATTAGAATAAGGCAAGTATACAGTGTCAGCGCCGTAATCACCATCTGTTTGAGAAGTGTTGTTTGACAGTATAACAGTAGATTGTCTACCGTACTTGTCTGCAAGTACAACTCCAACTTGATAATTTCTATTTTGTTTTACAGTGTGGTTAGGATATTCTATATTTGTTTTTGCCCAACCAACATCACCATTTTCATTTTTACGAGTGGCAGCTACTTGATAATCAATACCAGAAGGTGGCGTGTGCTTATCTTGAAAATTAGCATACACAACTCTATTAGATGTTACTTCTTGCCCTAGAGCTCTTACAGGTACTTTATCATAGACTCTAGTTATTTCATTTTCTGGAAGTGTTTTATAAGGTTTTGTAGAATTGTACACGTATTCAAACACAGTACTTGTACCAGTTATTTGAGAAACTGGTATTGTTTCTACAACTTGCAAAGCTAAACCATCTGATTCTTTGTATATAATATCTAACTCTGTTATTTTAAACAAAGAATTTATTTCACCAACAGTAGCTGTAGTACCATCTGGTTTTTTAGGCATTGGTATTTGTAAAGCTATTTCATTTACTTTATTTTCCATAAACTCAACAATAGTACTTGCTACTGTTTGTTGTTCGTCACCTGGTAAAAAATAACCATCTTGTTTTGGTATAAAACAAACTTGAGTAAACGGAGCTATAAGTGAATATTCACCATCATCAAATTTAAATCTATAACTAAATCTAACAAATTTATCTTCTAAAAATTGAGGATCACCTGGAAAATTAGGATTACCCGCGGGGTCTTCGTCAGCCCAATATGGGTTTGCAATATAAGAAGAATCATCTATAGGTATGTATTGGCTAAATACATCTTTCATTGTTGTCTCGAAATTTCCAGGAGACAACGTAGATTCTTTTATAACCTCTATAGCTTGGTATGGAAAATACTTGGCTACAGATATTTGATCCTCATTAACATAATAGTTTGCTTGACCAAACTGGTTAGCTAAATTAACATTGATTTTTCTAGGTTGATTTCTATTATCTGTAAAAAACAATAAGTTTTCTAAGATATTAATACCTGTTATAGGAAAAGCTTTTGAAAAATTTAAAAAAGGACCCTCAACTAATTTTGTTAGAGTATTACTTATAGCGTTGTATCTATATATAAAATGATTAGAACCAGCACCGCTTGGCGTATAATTAAAACCTGTGTCTGGGTTATCTGTAAAAAACAAATATACTAAAGAGTTTGTTTCATCTACTTTTCTACCTATACAACTTAAGTTAGGAATACCTAACTCTAAATCAGCAACAGACACGTTGCCTACAACGTTTTCCAACGCGCCAACGTCATCACTTTCTGACTTGCTAACCTGTATGTTAACAGCGTCGCGATATTCACCTTGAGGAACTAACCTTGAGTCAAGGTCTTTGTTCATCTTTGATTTGATGAATGAGTTTTTAACTTCAGCCATTTAATTTTAGTGTTTAATCCATTTAGATTTACCACGCATAGTTTGAATAAGCTCATTAAGCTTAATATTTGAAAGTCTAAGCTTAGCATTTCTAATCTTAGCACTTTTCTCTTTCTTAAGTCTTTGAACTATATACTCAGGTTGATTTATTCTTGTGGATATGATAGCGTGCAATATCGATGCATACATTGCTTCTTCAGCAAGTTTAGGTACTTTAGTATCTAAGTCAGTTGATAAGCCATCAGATATATACTCAAAAGTGATTAGTTTGTCAACTAGATTCGCAGAAAAAGATATTTTACCTTCTCTATCGTTTATAGTAAAGTAACCATTTGCATTAGCATACCTTGGGTCCATACCATATTGTTGTCCATAAAATGGATCACCCCAACCGTAACCGTACTCCCATGTTTCAATAATGTTGTCAATATTTCTTTGTTCACCGAGTACGTTATCTTTCCATCTTAGCTCAGCAATAGAAGTACCACTAGTATTGTTATCAAAGTTATCTTGCAAAGGTATGCCTTCAGAGTCTTGAAGCGGTTGGGTGTATGGGTTGCTAGTTAAATCTGTTGGTAATATAATATGTTTAACACCTTGATTATCAAACCAATATAAGTTAACATAGTTAACATAATCCTGGGGCATTACAACACTTAAGTTGTGTGGTATGTTTAGTTCTTGTGATTTTATAGCTTTAAGTGTATCGTAACTAAGCTCTTGCATAGCGCGCTTAGCGTGGAATATAACATCAGTTCGTTTTACAGACGGTATAAGCTTGTCTTGACCAACATAAGCTATTAAGAAATTATTTATAACGTCATCTAATTTAGTATAAGCATAAGAGCCATAGTTTTGCTCAACTACAGAGCCATAAGCTTTATCTTGAGTGGTGTTACCATATTTACCGCCGTCTAATCTTTTTAACTGAACAACTATAAAAAGATTGTTAGCTGGAGGCGTATCGAATGTTATAATGTTGTTTGTAACTGAATAATCAGCTACAACTTCAGACCAAGTTCCAGGAGTACCAGCTACACTAGTATATAACTTAAAGTTGTTTTTTTGATAGTTTACGTCTGTTTGCTCTGCAGCTCCAAAAACCAAATCAGTATCAAATGTAGTTGTAAAACTAACAGTTGTTCCATCGCCTCTAAAGCCTTGAGCGCCTTCGTAATATTGTCTATTGTTTTCTGTTAGCAAAGCCATTTATTAACTTTTTTGATTCATTTCGTTTTGTGCTATTTCACTAGCAGCAGCTTGTACTATTTGCGGATCTCTTATAACTATACCAGAGTATTGTAATATTCTAAGTATGATATTAGTTTGTTCTTCTGGTAATAATTCAAAATCGTATGAAGCTCCTGGGTTATAATTGTATTGACCTAAACCACCAACACCATACGCCCAAACAACATTAACTGGTCTTCTTATAAAATTTGCCTGCACGTTACTTGTTATAGCTGCTGGAGCTACGTTTAGTAAACCACTTTCGTAAAGATATACTGGAAAGCTCGTGCTAGGCGTTGTTAACTTAGATTTTTGTATTTCATAAAAATCATCTCGCTGTAATCTTTGTAGTTCAACTGGATAACTACCACCACCATTATAAACTACAGTGCCCAATTTGTAAAAAGAAAAACCACCTTGAGTTCCGTTCCATGGTGCTATGGTTTGATAGTTGTCATCGTACACAACGCTAGCGCCTGTTATAAGATCCGTAGTAGGAAGATTAAATCTACCGTTAGAATAAACACAATCACCAATACATTTAAATTTAGATATTTTTTCATCTATACTCATTTGCCTATCAGCGTAATCATAATCAGCTTGCTGCACTCTTAATTGTTGATTTAGATCATCAAAGTATTGTTCGAATATATCTAGTTGTACTTGTGTAGCTGTTTTATTAAACTCATCAGGCGTCATGTAACCACGTTGCTCTTTGTTTAATATAAGCAAAACGGTTTGATACACATTGTTTACGTTTATTGCCATTTATATTTTTATTTAAATATAAGGGCCCGAGTGAACGAGCCCTATATACTATTGTTACATGTTATTTAAGTTTTTTCTCTATAGACTTGAAGACTTCTACACCTTCGTCAGTCTTAAAGAAAGCAGCCATTGCTGAGTATGGGTTTTCGTCAAATGGAACATTCATAAGTTTCTTACCATTAGACGCCCAAGCAAATGATCTTTGATCATCAGCTAGCAAAATAATTTTAGCTTCAGTTGCTTTAATAGCAAAGTTTCTAAGCTGTACATTATCATCGTTAGCAAGTTCTATAAACAATTTTGGGTTTTTTCTAGCAAATATTAATAGATCTCGTTTAACCTCTTTAGAAGACATTTGATTTACTTTACTTCCAACTTCAACTCTTAATATAGCTTCTGCTTGATCAATGTCCATAATTCTAGCAGCGTTAAGAGCGTCAATCTGAAGTTCCATGATGTCTAATTCATCTTCAGCTTCTACTACAGCATTATATTCTGTATATCGTATATTTTTTAACGGGTGATATAATGAAAGTAGTTTTTGTAATGCTTGATGTTCTTTTGAAACAAACAAAGCACCATCTTTAAATAAAATAGTACCTAATGTAACTTCACCATATTGATCTTCAACAAATGGAGAAGACATATTTGTAGCGTACCTTAATTCTTTTTGTTCGTTAGTCTCTGGATCAAACCACAGTAGTGGAAATTTTCTGCTATGTCTAGCTGGTATCCTAAGTGTTAATGGTTTGTATTTTCCTTTAACGAAGTATGTTCTATCTTTAATCTCCCAACCCTGTTCAACGCTAGGAGCTTCTTTTGTTTTTGCCATGATATAATATAATAAAAATGTTAATAAAAGTAAGAATTACCCTCGCCGATAAAGACGAGGGTAAAAACTTACGTAATTTACTGCTTATTAGGCAGCTGTAAACAATACAAAGTTGTTAGCACCTTGTACACACAAACATCTTTCAGAAAGGAAGTTTACTTCCATAGCGTCAAGATCAGATGTAGCAGCACCACCAACAGATCCAGTCAACCAAGACTTCATACGACGATCGTCAGTTTGAGACGCTCTATATCGTACGTGTAAGAATGGACGACGGATGTTAGTACCAAGAATTTGATCGTAAACAGTTGAGGTACCAGCAGGAACTAGTACACCATCGATAGCGTAAACAGGAGCAGCAGTTGCAGCGGCCTCAACAAAACCTCCACGAGTAGAAGCATCGTTCAAGTATTTCCAGTCAGTTTTGTAGAAATCGTAAGAACCACGACGGAAACCAGAGAAACCTAGGTTAAGAGCCATGTCTTCAGAATTTTCAAACAAACCGTAAGCAGAACCAGCACCAGCGTTACCACCGTTCAAACCAGCAAGCATATCATCGATAGTCAAAGAAGTTTCGCGATTCAAGAAAAGCATGTTTTCTTCAATAGCTCCTTGAGTATCTAGGTTTTTAAGGATAAGGTCAAACTGAGCAAGAGCGTTAGCAGAACTTAATCCAGCAAATCCAGTTTCAACGTTACCACGATCGTTAACGGCAGCGAAGAGACCTTCAGTACCTTTGTATCCAGCACCTTCAGCACCAGAAGAACCAGCAGCTTTTTCACCTTCAACTACGCTCATTTCAAGATAATCTTCGAAACGTAGACGAGTTTCAGACTCAGCTTTCAAATACCAAAGGTATCCAGAAGTTCCGTCTTCAGTAGCAACTTCAACCCAACCGATTTGAGCAGTATCAGAACCAGAAACAACATATTTGTTACGGATAATGATTGGAGAGTTGGAGTATTGAGTGAAATCAGGATCAACACTTACATAACCATTAAATGCTCCAGTTGTAGCAGTGTTGTTAGGAGTAGAAGAACCTTTAGCATATTCAGATCCATAAACGAAGATCTTAACAGTAGAAGCCAAACCAGATAGATCAGCAGATCCGTAAGGAGCCACAGTCAAGACACCAGTAGTTTGGTTTGATCCAGTAACAACAGCTTTAGCTTCAGCTCCAACAGCATCTACAATTACGATTGTTTGACCAACTGAGATTACGTTTCTTACTGTAGCAGAAACAGGGATAGTTACAGTGTTAGCAACACCACCGTTGGTACAGTCAGAATAAGAGATATGCAAACGATTTTGCTCAGACCAGATAACTTGGTCAGAAGTCATAGGCATTTCAGCACCTACCATACGCAAGAATCCAGAGAGAGTACGGTTTCCGTAACGCTCTACTTCAGCTGCATATACTTCAGGTAGATATTGTTGAGCGAAAGTGTCAGTACCGTCAGTACCGTTGTTAAATACTAAATAGTTACTATCTAGCAATTGTTGTTTTTGAGATGGGACGATGTCACCAAATAAAGGACTTAAAGCCATTTTAATAAATTTTTAAAGTTATTTTCTAGTTTTTATTTTTAACCTTGAAGAATCAACACCATTAATAGCTTTTACTCTAAAACCTCCAATCGAAATATCACCAGCAGCAGTTGCTCGTGGTTCAGTTGAAATATTTTTAGATTTAGCAACTACATCCTTAACAGCATCGGCTTTGCCTTGCTCGTAAAAATGTTGTGCTATAGTATCAGCATTTCTAGCCGCGTATAAAGCCTTGTGGTATCCTTGCATATCTGTTATTTCATTTTTTTCATTCAAGAACGTCTTGATAAAATTTGTAATATCAGATTGGGCATCTGCCACTTGACTTGGGTTTTTAACACCATACCTAAACTTTTTCTCTCCGACATTGAAATCAAAACCTTTGAAATCATCGTTTAGAAAACTCTTTGTACGATTAACAAAACCCTCGTGTTGTTGCTTTATAGCTTGTTGCTCTTCGTTATATCTATTGAAAAAGTCCATTGCTTTTTGTTGGTCTTGAGTTACGCCTGGTCTCAACTTGATCTCATCGTAGTATTTACTCTTTAAACCATCTAAAAATTTACGGGCTTTTGCAACTTCTTCTTTAAACGCAATTTTTGCTCTGCGTATATCTTTCTCATCATCTAGCTCTTCATCGTATGAAAAATCCTCTAATAGAATGTTTACATCTTCAGAATCCAAATGAGGTTTAGTTTGTTTATAATATTCTCTAAGTAATGTTTTGCCATCTACATTAGAGTAATCGGCATTTAGTCGAACATAATCTTCAACTGTACCGCCAGTTTCCTCCATAAAAGAAACTAGTTTTTCAATATTTTCAGGAAGAGGTTTACCTGTTTGTTGGCTTTCTTTTACAGCTTCAACAACTTGTTTTTCAGTTACTTCTTCTTCTTGCAAATCTTCGATAGCGGTGAGGGGAGACTCGACATCTGAGTCGGAGGTCCGTACTTCTTCAACCATTTCTTTGCTGTCGCTACTGTCTTCGGGTTGTCCGACAGTATCATCGCTTGCATTTGTTTCATTGAGTCGAACGGCATCTTCTTCTTCTTCTTTTTTATCTATTTGTACTTTAATAACTTCAGGATCTACTTCCCCTTGAGCTTCTTTAGCTGTGTTCGGTATTTCTACCTTTGTCATAGATTCTGAAGCTTTACCTAAATTTTTAGGTTTCTTTACAGTTTTACCTTTAAGAGAAAACTCTCCTTCTTTTTTTACTTCTTCTGACATGATATGATAATATAAAATTAATAAAAATTATTTTTAACGAGGTTCAAACTGTTCTAGTCCAAATCCTCCTAATGAATCAAAACCTGCACTTTCAAAGTTTTTAGGTAGTTCATCATTTTTTCTTTGAGATATTAATTCAGATTGTTGCGTGGCTTGTATTCTAGTACGCTCATCTTTTCTATCTTCTATATCTTTCAATTTATTAGTTTCTGCTTTAGCTCTAGCTTCAGCAAGTTGAATGTTATAATTAAACTCTTCAGCCATTAATTGTTTTTTAATCTCAGCTTCTGTTTGCATACGTTGTATTTCGAACTGAGACTTACCTTGCTCTATTTGTAATTGTGTTTCAGCTAAAGCTTGTTGTTTCTGCATTTCAGCTAAAGCAGCTTGCTCTGATGCTTGAGCATTTGCTTGTGCTTGAGCTTGAATATTAGCCATTTGAGCTTGCTGATCTCTTTGTTGTTTTTGCTTACGTTTTATCTTAAGCAATTGATTAGCTAACTTAATGTTATTAATCTCTCTTAGATCTATTACATCTTCTAAATCAATTTGACCGGTTTGAAGAGCTACTTGTATATTTTGTTCTAACACTTGTTTATCTTGCTCTTCTGGTTCTAATTCTAAGAAAATACCAAACTCATGCATATTTAGTTTTTCCATTTGCTCAAGCGTATTTACGTTGAAAGTACTAATACTATTCATTAACGCTTGTTTTGTTAACGGGAAACTAACCATATCCGCAGCTCTCAAGCTGATATTCTCAGCATTACGTACTGTTAAGTACATAAGAGACTGTAGTATATGTTTTGTAGCTGTATTTGAAGCAGCTGCAGCGAGTTTTTGTAAACCAACTAAAGAATCTTTGCTAGGTTGACTACCATCTCTAGCCTCATTTAATCCCGTTACATCACGTATCATTTGTAAATAATATTGATACGTTTGTGTAAGCGCTTGAATCTTAGCAATACCAGAAGATGATTGTAACTCTTGAATAGGTATCATACCTCTGTTACCATCACCATCTTGTGTCATGCTTCTACCAACGATACTACCTGTTTGGAAATACATGTTAAGTGCTTCCTGTGGATTGTAAGTTGTGCCATTTCCAAGATCAACTTCAGCTAAACCATCAACATCTACGAAAACACCATCAGGAACCATTCTAGACAACACCTGTTGTATTTTAAGATGTGTTAGTTGAATCATATCGGCAAAACCAATACACTTGCTTACTAAGCTTTCGATGCGTCCTTTATATATTCTAGGAGCAACGATATTGTAATTCATTCTAACCTTAGTCTGATCACTATATGGGCGAGTCATATTTTCAGCTAACTCCCATTTAAGCATTTTTTCGTGACCAAGTATTTTAGCGCCGCTATACAAAACCTCTATAGCTCTATGAACTCTTTCAAAGTTATCACTTTCTGGAGCTTCTAAGAAAGTATCTGGTTTTTCTAAAGCTTTTTCTAAACCTTGTTCAGTATGCTTAATTTTAAATACTTGATTATTATAAGTCTTATATTCAAAGAACAAAACCTGAACTTGACTATAATCATCATCATTTCCAGCGGTGTTTCTAGTATAGTTAATATTACCTGGGTATTTTTGTATTTCCTCTAATTCACTATCTGTTAAATAAGGAAATAACTTTTTAACCTCCTGTAATGTAATACTTTTTACTTCACCTACATAATATATATCTTCGAAGTTAGGATCTTCTGTATAAGAATATACTAAGTTTGCTGGATCTACATATTTAACTTCAATACCATTAGCTAAGTTAAAATCAGTTTTACTAGCAGCAATACCAAGTACAGTTAAATCGTAAGCTAATCTTTTCTTTATTTCTTCGTATTTATTAAAACTAAATACATTTTCTATAAGCTCTTCTTCAGCTATTTCAATAGCTTGCTTATAAGTAAGCTGCATATGAAGCTCTAACTCTTCCTTAGTCGTTGGCAATTGATCTTCTGGTACATTACTTCTTTTTAAATCTACACCAAGAAGATCTTTAGTTTGAGCCATTAGATCTTTTGCGAAAGCATCCTGAGCTATGGCTGTAGCGTGAGCTGTTCTTTCTTTTGTCGCAAATGGATCTGTAGCAAATGAATTTATTTTATAACCTTTATCTGTCATACCATTTACTACAATATCTACAAACTTAGATAAAACAGCAACTGGCTTCCAGTCTAAATTAAGATAAGACAAGTCACCGTTAATAGACAGCTCATCTTTATATTTTTGAACGCTTTGTTCTCCTCTAGCGTAAAGTCTTAGCTGATGAAATCTTTGCCAGCTATTACCAAATCTGCCACCTATGTTAGTTCCTCTATCACCTCTGAACCATTCATTCTCGATAGCTCTTCCTACAGCTAAGCCGTAGTCATACGTTGATTTCTCTTCATCAGGTACTACCTGACTTGGGAAAGAACTATTAACGTTAGTATAAATCATCTATTATATTATTTTTGAACTATATCCACTGTTGTTGTATTTCTTAAATGAAAGATTAACAGGTTCTTTTTTAATGTTATAAACTGGAGCGTATTTGTTTTTGTTACACGCCATTATAGCTAAGCCAGAGCTAATAGAAGCATCGTGCTTTGTTCTATTGTTTATATTAAACGCCGCCCAATCTTCTAATGTTCTTTGAAAATACATTTGACCGTAAGTATCATTATTAATACCAACGTGATCTTCGATGTAACTTTCAATAGCAGCTGCGTGAGCTTGTTTGATATCTTCTGAGGAGTTTGGTATACCTCCTATATCTTTTTCTGTAACTGATAGTTTGTTGTAAACTTTATCAGGTCTATTTATTGAGAAGTTTCTATAACCTCTTCTTTTTAAATAGTATAGTAACCTTGGTTTGTTATTTTCTGCTAGTATTGGCATACCATAAAAATGTAACGCCATAAGCACATCTTCAAAAAATATTTCAGCGGTTTCAGGTCTTGCAATATATTCTAAGAAAAACATATTAGCTGGAGCGTTTTCCATACTAAACTTTGTTAGTCCATGCAAAGATCCTTTTGAACCTCTTTTGTCAACAGTGCCAGATATATCGTAAGAGTCACAACCAAACGCTCCTACGTGTTCGTTGCCTGGATACTTTAAACCATTCTTTACTATAACACGATTTTGCATTTCTGCTGGTGGAACCCAAGAAACTAAAAATCTACCGTTTTTATTCGGTACAAATCTTACTCTAGTATCTCTTACCTCACCTTCCCATTGAAAGCTTCCGCGTGTGACTAACACTTGATTTTTTATATCTTCATTATAATCTATCTGTTCGTATATCCTAGTTAGATTAAATAAAGACTCTTTTGTTTCGTCTCTAAACGCGTGTTTTTCTGTACGCGGAAATTGACGATAATATTCATTTAAACCGTCTTGATCATTTCTAAGACCATCAACTTCATTTTCCCAATGTTCTACAACGCCAATTCTTATTAAATCTCCATTAGCGTCTTTAATTGTTCCTGTTGGTGTTTCAAATACAGGGTATCCATAAGCATCAATGAATCCCTCGTAGTTCCATTCCATAGGTATGAACAAAGAATATAATCCCGAAGCAGTCTGTCCATTGCGGTTTCGTTTAGTAACATCTGAATCTTCGTATAACTTTTTAAAGTTTGCTCCACCTTTATCTAATGCGTTAGAGGTCGAGCCCATCATACATTTTCCAACTACTCTAGCACCAAGTCTTAATGTAGTTTTTGTTACTCGCCAGTTATTTAATATATTATCAGGTTTTTCCCATTTACCACTTTCATCGTGAACAAGGAGTTTAAGCTTTTCACCGTCGTAGCTGTTGTCTCCTGTATTTTTCCAGTCAATAGTTGTATCAAGTCCCTCAAGCTGCTCCGCTGTTTCTCCATCATCAAACTTTCTTCTAGTGAGTTTAGAAGCTGGTATTCTATAAGCAAGCTCTGTCTTTGGCCGATCCATTCCGTCTTGTATTGGTTTAAAGAAAAACGGGTAGTTGATCGATATTGGTACAACTTTATCGGTAAACATTTTTTTGGCATCAGCTCCAGTTTTTGATAATATACCAAATCTAGAGTCGCTAGATATTGTTGCTTGATTAACTGTTTCTCCAGATGCCATAAAGGAGAAACCAGACCGTCTATTTTTGAGGTAGCACATGCCATAACATCTTTGGTCTGCTTTACAAGCTTCCCAGAATATAAAGAATAATCTGTTTGATTCTCTATAATCTGGCGCTCCAACATCAATTTTAGACCACTGCAAATACATGTAATGAGTACCAGTGATGTAAGTAGGTTTACCATTGTTATAAAACCAAAAACCTTCATCTCTTTTTGTAAACTCATTATCTATGTAATCATACCATTTTTCCTTAAAGTTTAATGGAAACCTCTCCCATTCAAACCTACTTTTAATTTTATCTAATTCTTTAGGATAATCAAGCTTTTGCCACATTTGCTCATCTTGTTTATCAGAGCAAGCGTATACATTTTCAGGAATAGCTGGTAGCGCTATAATTAAATTTTGTATTTCTATTATCTCACCTATTGTACCGTCTTTACTAATAATAACTACATCATGTTCAGGATCATATCCGTACTCCCATTTTTTGTATTTATTATTTTTTTTTAGTATAGATGGTTTAATGTGGTCATGTACTGTTCTTACTAATGTTTGCTCGTACATCACTTAGATCTTCCTTCAGCAAAACCTCTGAACGTTTTTTGTTCAGTTTTATTGTCTTCAGATTTTAAGGTATTCTCCTCTTCTTCGATGCGCATTAATATTTCAAAAGCATCGAATATAGCTAGTTTTTTAGTTGCAGCTGCGTTTTTAAGCCTATCAGCAGAAACATCATCATCTGTGTTTGTAATGATTTTTTCTTCTGCTACTTTAATAAGCTCATCTACCGCTTTCCGCCCAGCTTGGATTATATTCTTCCTCGTTTCCTTTGAACTCATGTTTTACTAATATATCATTTGATTCCATACAATAAAGTCTTTGACCATCAATCAAAAACTCAAATTCCCTGTTAGATTTAAAGCCCACTAGATCGCCCTCGTTTATTTCTAGCGCCTCTAGCGTCTTATTACCAATCTTGACTATACCTATATTCTTTCTCTCTTTTTCTAACGACCAGGGATCATTATTTTTTATAGGCATTACAAAGCATCTTTCACCAATTGTTTTCCAACCATCATAATTTTTGCGAGCGTATATTTGATCTATGCCGCAAACAAACTCGTTATCGTTAAATAGTCTACTACTATCTTTTTGTACACCTTGGTGATTATAATATCTTCTAAAAACATTATGATGAATAATTATTGTATCACCCTTTTTTATATCTGTTTTAAAAGCTGTTGGTGTTGCTATTACAATTGCTTCTCTACTTACAAACTTATGATCTTCTATACCAGAATTTAAAATAAGGTTGTTTCCATTTATGGAAACTTCATTGTCATATCGTTTGTTTGAAGGTTTTATTATAAAGTCAAAAACGCTTCTCATTAATATTCTAAATCATATTCAACGGATATTGCCATGTTAGAGTTAAATTTCTTCCATGGCAATACCTCGCCGTTTTTCTTTATAAATATGTTATAAGAACCGTCTTGGTCTTCAAATAATATATGCGATATTTCATGACCGCCATAAACTTGTTGGCCTAACGCGTAGTGCATCGCATCGTTTTTATAATCAGAGCCAATGCTGATTTTTCTTATAACAGCAGACATTACTCAGATTTTTCTTCAGCTTTAATTTCTTCGTATTCACCAGTTTCTAAGTTAATACTAATAGAACCATATTTGTCCTCTAAAACTTTTTTAGTTTCCTCAAGCTTACCGTTAATATCGGCGACTTGATGTAATAGTGAATGTTTCTGAGTTTCTAAAACTCCGATATTAGCAACTGCATTGTTTAATTCTGCCTGTTGTTTTTTGATAAGTTCAAGCTCTTCAGCTGTAATTGAATTTGCCATTTTATTTAATTTAAGTTAATTTACTATTTTATAGTCACTTATTAATCTTTGTTTTTCCTTATTGCAGAGCCAAAGAAATAACCAAAAATACTAAGTACAATACCTTCACATATACCAATTAAATGAATCCAAACTTCTTTGTTGCTTTCTGGTATTTGCAAATATACGATTGCATATATAATAAATGCAAAAGCACCAAGCCCGGTTAAACCCGTTAAATTAAACATAAGGTCAAACCCACCGGTTTTAGCTTTTTCAACTTCGCGCCTTCTTGCGGAATCTCGATCTGCGACTTCGAGCTTATACAACTGTACAAGCTCTTTGTGCATCTGCGCCTTTTCTTCTGGAGTAGCGACTGGATCGTTGTCAATTAAATTCTTAACAATACCTAATACACCATTATCCGGTAATGCACCTGAAACAAAACCAGGAAGCTTTTGTAATATAAACTTCCCAACTTTAGTTTCATTAAATTTTTTATTTGGCATTATTTTCTATTAAACAAATTTAATCCAGTTTCTGAATTATACACTGGCTTATTAGTTGCTTTTAACCTTTCAGTATACCTATGTTCTCTACCAAAAAGCCCATGACCGCTAGTGTAAGTGGCTTGAATATCGCTGCTTAGCTTTTTATATTTATCTATTATACTTTTTTTAGCAGTAGTATAAAGTTTTTGTGCTTCGGGGTCACCAACGAAAGATTTTCTAGGCCTAATAGAAGCAAGCTCTTTTTCGCGCTCTTTTTCTAGTAAATATTGGGCTTTTTCGCTTTCGGGTCTACCTGTTAAAAAATCACCGCTTATATCTGCTACTTTTAAAATATTTCTTGAACCCGTACTTGACGCTTTGTCCGCTTGGCTTTGATTTATAGCATTTTCTACGTCGCTACTTCCTTGACCAAACCTTGATGTCGTACCACCGCCAAAAGCTTGTTTTGTTTCTTGAAAAATATTGTAAAAAGGTTTTTTACCGCTTAAATCAAACTTATAATCTCCACCGCCTATAACGGGGTCGATTTTTTCAGGCGTACTACCTGTTATTTCTGGCTTTACAGATACTAAACCTGTGGTTTTAATTTTAGGGGAGTCAGGGGTAAATCTAGTTTGTGTTTCGCTGCGTTGTTTAGCTAAGTACTTCTCGTCTTGAGCTTTCCTTTCTTCTGGGCTTAAAGCAGCGTAAGCGGCGTCTCCCTCTGGAGTCCTTTTTACTACACCGCCAGGTGTTCTAAATCTTGAGATTTTTGTGATCCTAGTACCAGTAATTCCTTCCGGTGTAGTTTCTCTAGTTCTTGTTGTTTCTTCAGACAATAATTTCTCGTTTCCTTCTGTTGGGTCGAAATAATTGGAAGAACCTTTCATCATTAGTCCAGTTGGTTTTCCTTTTGCGTCATACATTCTAGTTACTGCGCCTTGCTGTTTATTGTAAGCCATGTTTTTATTATTTAAATTTTTTATTAGCTTTCCAAGCTTCTTTTTCCCAAGGCAGATTCTTTGCCCCTTCTTTTATACTAGATCTAGGTATTACTCTACCTTTCCAATATACATTATCATCATCATAATCAAGATCACCTCTACGCATTTGGTTTATATGAACCATCTCGTGAGCAATAATTTCTTGTTGCATTTCAACAGGAGCATCTTTATTTACAATAATAGTACCGTTATTGTTAGCTTTACCTAGTACACCATCTTCCATATCTAATTGATATATAGGAGTTGGTTCTACTGAATATGGTGGGTTTGTTAGTTTAAAAGCCATTATTGTTTATATGGAAATTTATCGTTAAACCAAGCCTGTCTATTAGCGCAACCGCATGGTATATTAAGACCTTCTGAAACTTTATCAACTATAGATTTAATACCTGTAGCTTTAGTAAATTTCGCTATATCGTCTCCTAAGCCTTTTGATTGCATTACCACTTAACTTTATCAGCCCAATAAGCAGCTGACATTTTACCTTTCTTAATATTCTTAGCGTGACGCGCTTTAAAACTAGCCCGCTTAGCTTTCATTTTGTCAGACTCACCTGCTTTTGGTTTACCAGCCGTTTTAGCACCTTGCTCACCAAACCTGATGATCTTCTCTACACCACCAGAGCAAGCCTTAACAATATGAGACTTTTTAGGGTGGTTAGGTGTTCTACGAGGTGTATTACACTTTAGACTTTTTTTGTCTACCCTAGTTGCCATATTAAGATCTTTGCTTGGCTATTTCAGTTATAGGTAGACCAGATACTGGATCGCAAGGATATTTTTTAATTTGCATTCCGTTTTTACCAGAGCTACTACCTTTACCCATTGGAAAACCAGTTACATCTAAAGGGCCGTCCCATAAATGAGATTCACCTACTTGACCTTCAAGCTGTGGTTTGTCGATAATTGATTTACGTTTATCCATGTTTGTGTATTTATTTTTTATAACCTTCTATACGAGCTTTTATAACATCAGCTTGTGTTACTTGCCCATCACCTGTTTGATCTTTAAAGAAAACAGGAGCGTCGGGCATAGACATTTGTCTTTGCTCTGTAGTTCCAAATATGCTTTCAGCCGAAGCTTGCACAGCTGGGTTAAACAATGGTTTAGCATTACCTTTTTGATTGCTTTGAAGAGGTAAGTCCTTTGTTAATTGAGGATCTAAACCTACCGACGCCATTTCTGGGTCAATCATATGATTTGGTGATCCACACATACAAGCTACTGAACCACATTTACTACATTTTGCCATAATTATTTATCTTTTAACAGATCTGTCTCTAGATTCTTTTTCACCAAAAACTCCTAAATTAGCTTTCATTTGAGCTGGAGTAATTGTAAACGTTTGTCCTTCGAAAGGATTTGTTGGGTCTATATTTCCACTACTCATTGCTGCTTCTGGAACAATGGCTCCTCCAGCAGTTTGTGCGGCTTGTGCAGCTTGCATAGCTTCATACGCTGCACCACCAAATATACTGTTTCTTAATTTTTGCTGGAAATCGCTAGAGCTAGTTCTTCCAAGAGACGTTCTTCCCATAGCTCCTGCTATACCCGCCGTTGTTACTCCTAAAAATTGATTAGGAGAACCTTTACCAATTTGCATAGCAACAGCAGAATCAGGTTTTATTACTTCTATGTTACCAGGTTTAAAGTCATTAAATTTTTTGACATAAGAACTAGTGTCTTCAAACGCATCGTCAGAATTGGTTTTTTCAAATTCCTTATCAACAGCTTCTTTATTTATTTTTGGTTTTATTTCCTTGTCAGAAACTCCACCGTCTTTAGTTTCCATATAGGTATCAACAAAGTTATTAACACCCTGTTGTAATCCACGAGTTAAAATCTCAGCGCTCCTGTCTATAATTGTAGCAGGGTTTTTGTAGTTACCACCTTGTACCTTGTTAGGTTGCGCTAAGTGGAATGGTGTCATTTTAAAAGCCATATTATCTGTTTTTATCGCTGTTTACGTTTTTTATGGAAGTTATTAAAACTTTATCTATATAACTTCCACCTTTCATTATTTTATTTCTTCTAGTGCTAGTTGGTATATCTTCTTCACCAAGCATTATCCTATACACTCTTTGTATAAGCTGCTTACATTTAAATGAAACTTGATATACATTAAATCTTCCTTCTTGTTCTCTAGTCTTAAACACAACTATCCAACCTTCTTTAAGCAATCTATTCCATCTTCTATTGTCCCAACTATACGAATAAGACCCTAACTCAAAATCTCTCTTACTAAACAATCCTAGGCAATCTAAATAGATTAATAATTCAAGATCAGCATCGTTAAGCCCGTTGTTCTTACAAGCCCACTTCCTTATTATGCGGTAGTGTTTTAATAAGTTAAGGTCTTTTATGTCGCTAGCACTTAATCTCATAAAACAACTACAACGTCGTGATTTGTAATAACATGATAAACTTCTTTATCAACCTCTAGTCTATGTGCGTGAGTTCTGTCAAAATAAACTGTATCACCTTCTTTAATACCCTGAACATCACTACCGCAGTTTATAACTTTTGCCTGTTTATACCTAACATCGACTCTCTGTGAGTTAGCAAGCATAAGACCACCATCAGTTTTCTTAATGTTGTCTTCTTTTTCTATTTCTATAACTATATTTCTACCTATTGCTTTCATCTCCAACTCTTAAATTATTGATTACACAATCTGTAGATAAAATAGTAGTAGCTACTGAAGCCGCGTTTCTAAGCGCGCTTTTAGTTACTAACAGTGGGTCAATAATTCCGTTTTTAACCATATTGACAAATTTACCTGTAATAACATCAACGCCATAACCGTATTTGGGCGTACCATCGTTCTCAAGTCCAGCATTTTTAAGTATAGTATTAAATGGTGCCTTTATTGCTTCAAGTAGTATTTCTTCACCAACACTTTTAGCTTTAATCTTTTTAGAAGCATCGAAAAGCGCTATACCACCACCAGAAACTATACCTTCTTTTACCGCGGCTTTAGTAGCACAGATAGCATCTTCAACTCTATCTGCTTTTTCTTTTAATTCAATTTCTGAGTTTGCTCCAACTTTTACTACCGCAACTTTAGCAGATAGTCTAGCTAAACGTTTTTCTAGTCTTATTACCTCACCTGGAGACTTAGCTTTATCAAGTTGTTCTTTAACGCTTTCTATTAAAGCTTTAACTTGCTCTGTGTCGGTATCAACTTGTATAATTGTTGATTCGTTACTTGTTGTTGCTTTATCACAATAACCTAAAAACTCAGGGCGTATAACATCTAAATCATCGCCTAAATCTTCGTTGATAACTGTAGCACCTGTTAAAATAGCAAGATCACTCAGTGTATCTTTTTTATTAATACCATACACAGGAGCTTCAACAACGTTAACTTTTAAATTACCTTTAGCTTTGTTCATTGCTAGCGTAGCCAACACTGGCTGTTCTAAATCACCAACAATAAGTAAAGGTTTCTTTTCTTTTATAACGTACTCAAGTACGCTTTGTATTTTTCTAACCGATTCAACTCTTGATTCTAATATAAGTACAAGAGCATTTTCCAGTTCAGCTACATTTTTTTCGACGTTTGTAATAAAATGTGGATTAGATAATCCTTTGTCATACTCTACACCATCTACAAGTTCAAAATAAGTTTTATCATCTTGAGTTGACTCCATTGTAACAACACCGTTTTCACCTACAGTTCTAAAAGCTTCACCAATAATAGCGCCAAGCTCTTTATCGTTATTACAACTAATCGTAGCTACGTCGTTTAGCATTTTACCCTCAACAGGTATACTAATTTTCTGCAAATAGTTTATAGCTTTTTCTACAGCAGAATTAATTCCATTTTTAATATTTCTCGGATTATCTTCTTTAGATCTTTTGTAGGCTTCTGTTAAAATTGAGTGCGCTAGCACTGTAGCCGTTGTTGTTCCATCGCCAGCTTCTTTGACAGTTTTCCTAGCTGCTTCTTTTAAAAGCGTCGCACCCATGTTTTCTACAGGATCTAAGAGTATAACCGAATCAGCAACCGTTACACCATCTTTGGTAATAACAGGTTTTCCTTGATCATTTTCTAGGATCACACATTGACCGCTAGCCCCAAGTGTGGAGCTAACGGCTTTTGTGAGTTTTTGTATTCCTTCAAATACTTTATCTCTGGCTTCATTGCCAAAGTTTAAATTCTTAACAATTGCGTCAGACATATTAGATTTAATTAAATTTGATTTATAGTTTGTGCTTATTCAAATGTTTTTACAACTATTGGTCCTTTAGCAAAGCCCAAACGTTTTTCATAGTGTTCAATTGAAGCATCAATAGCAGCTTCAGCACCTTTAACCGTTTCTCTTCGCGTAACATCAACCCAGTCGTTTTCTTTTTGCGGATTGAGGTATTCGGTTTGATAATACCCATTTGGTAGTTGTACAATTCTCCAGTTTTTCTTTTCCACTAAGTGGTTTAAATACTGGATTTCTTCATCGGTTACTTTTGGAGTAGCTTGACCACCCCAAGAGTAGGTTCTGTAATAAAGTGTCATTTGGTTTTGGTTTTAAATTAATAATTGGTTTGCCCTTCCTGGGCCAGGTTATCTTTTACCTTCTTTTTTGGTTCCTTTCCCGTCGTTTCCGCGGTTTTTCTTAACAGATTCAAAACGTCTGTCTTTATGATCGTAGTCTTTGCCTTTTATGTCTTTATCTTCTTTTATGGCTTTCCTACGTAATCTTTGGTTTTCTGCTTTCTTTTTTCTCCTATCAGGAGTCATGGCAAACTTTTTGTCTCGCGCTTTTTTAGCTATGCGGGCTTTCAATGATAACTTTTGTGCCATATCTTATATATCACTTGATTTTAGTGATTTTTACTTAATTTCCTATTGTCATAGTTACAGAAGTTGGGTTTATTTTTTCTTCTATTTGATTTGCAAGTGATTGCTTTAGTTCAGCAACTTGTTCTGCCCCCATAGCTTCTTTGGTCCAATCAACCACTATTTCATTTGTAAGTTGATCAAAAGGTATAAATTCGCTTTCAGGGTTTAACGCCACAGCTTGTGTTCCAATACTTGAGGCTTGATAAGGATTTCCATTAGAATCTAATTGATCTGACACACCCGTTAACGACCAGTGTACATTGTAAACCACATCCGTGTATTCTTCTTCTACTGGGTAAACATCTACTGTTTTACAATTCCATTCGTAAGTTATTGCCATTTTTTATATTTATTTATTTTTTTTTACCAAGGTAAACTATTAGATTTTGAATCTAATTCTGCTTTTTGTTGTAATATTGTGTTTGTTATATCTTGTGCGTCTTGCTCTATCATATTTTTTTTGACTTCTCCCATTTCTTCAAAACACCAATTTAAAACCGTTTCTTCGGTTACTTCATTAAACGGTATATAGTTTTCTGGTATATTATTTTCATCTATATGCATTACCCATTCTTCTACTTGCGTATGCCAATCCTGCGATAAGGTATACGATATTTTAATTTTTGTAATATAACCATTATTTTTTATACTACTTAAAGAATCTACTGCCCAAATCCCTGTTGTCATTTTATTTATTTTTTAATAATTCAATTTCTGCTTTTAGCTCTTTAATAGCCTGTACAAGGACGGGCACTAATCTTCCATAGCTTGCTTCTAATTTATCTGGGTTACTTTCATAAACAAGCTGTGTCCATTCATTATCAACTTCCTGGAGGTCTTGAGCAATAAAGCCTATATCTTTGCTACCTTTTTTATCACTAAAAAACTCTTTGCCATCACCATCAACTTCAGCTCTATTATCCCAAATAAATTTTTTAGGTTTTAATGAATTAATAAATTCAAGACCATATGGTAAATCTTCAATATCTTTTTTATCTCTTCTATCTGACAAAGACGTAATACTAGTTACTTGGCATCTAAGAGTAGCTATACTAGAATCTCCTAATGTTATTTCGTTGTTAGCGCCAGAAGAACTAGCTGTTGTATTTGATCCTAATAAAACACAATTGCTACCAGGTCTAAGTGTAGATGAATAACCAGCTCTATATCCGCCTATAACAGTGTTGTTAGTACCAAGCACCCCATTGTAAGAACTTTGATAGCCTATTACAATATTGTAGTCGTACATGCCACTTCTACCCGCTTGATGCCCAATACAGACCGTGCCATTTTTATTTGTATTGCTATAAAAAGATTGATAACCAACGCTTACATTATAATCCCCATAGCCAAAATAACCGGCAAATCCCCCAATATGAACGCTGTTACTGTAAGACCTAGTCCCATTGTATGATGATCTAAATCCAATTGCTACATCATAATTACCCCTCGGCCCTGAATACATAGATTCTTTTCCAATAGCAACAGCCCCAGTCCCAGCATAATCACTATATGAAACTTGATCACCTATCAAAACTTGTGAAGCATTTGTGCCTGTTGTGTATCCTACCCTATAGCCTATAGCTACAGTTTGATCACCAAGCGAAGTATCAGCGCCGCCAACTTCCGAGCCAATATAAACGCTATCATTTATTGTTAAATCATTATATGCCGCATTGTAACCAATAATAACATTGTCGACACCGTTAGTACTTGCGTTAGCTGCGTTAGATCCAATAATAGTATTATTAACCCCTGACGTCAAGCTACTACCCGCTGTTATGCCTAATGTAGTATTATTTTGCGGATTTAATAATAATGAAGACGGAACAGTCCCAACATATAAAGAAGCCGTATCAACTAAGACATCTGACAAATCATTTAGTGAAGAAGCACCGCCCCCACCACCGGCATCACCCCATTCTAAAGTTGTTCCAGAAGCAGGCCATTTCAAAACCTGCCCGCTTGTTCCGGCTGTATTTGGTATTGTAAATTGATCATTTTGTATTGCCCCAGAAACATGCAACTCGGAACTTGGATTTGGTGTTCCAACCCCAACTCTTCCGGTATCACCAACAACAGTTAATATTGCATTAGCGACGTATTCTGCCTGGCCTCCTGAGGCATCATATCCAATAGAGTATTTATTCCAGCTGCTGGCGTAATTTAATCCAGCAAACCATTCTTCACCCGAATTACTTGTATCTTCAAAGAATACGCCTTGCCCTCTACTTCCATAACCTATCATTCTAAGCTCTGTTGTTGCAGCTGGAAAGCCAGCGTTATTACCAGCTTCTATTTTTAATACAGCTGTTTGGTCTGTAGAGCCACCAACGTGTAGCTTTGCAGTTGGACTAGTCGTTCCAATACCAACATTGCCGCTGGTGTTAATACGCATTTTTTCGCTCCCGTTATTTGAAAAACGAATATAACTGCTTGCGTAATCAAGAGTAATTGGATACCCAGAGTCAATTAAAAATCCATCAGTACTTCTATTATCATAAGTAATACCAGCAGAAGCATATACAGTAGAGTCTGTACTAAAAGTCCATTGAATATCACCTTTTGTGCCAGTAGTGCCTGCTTTTATTTTAAGATTAGCATTTGATGAGTCTAGAATAATATTCCCAGCAACTTCTAGTTTTTCACTAGGACTGGTCGTTCCAATACCCACGTTGCCGCTTGAATCTACGACTATTCTGTCACTACTACCTACAGTGCTGCCAGCTGATATTTTAAATTTATCACTATCGCTATTATCTACACCTATGGTAAACTTGCTACTACCGACTAACTGAAAATTGATTTGTGGGTCGCCAGTCCCAGTATTATTTAAATTCAACCTTGCTTGTGCACCGCTGTCATTTATTTGTATCTGGGCATTTGACATAGTTAAAGTCCCAGTCATTGTATCACCAGCAACTAATACATATCTTGTATCTGTAGGAAGCTCAGACACCGACACCCAATCTGTTCCTGTGGCCGTAGAGCTTAAAACCTGCCCGGAAGTTCCAGGTTCGTTATTGCTATCATAGTAAGCGCCAGTTACCCTTACGTTACCGTCTACGTGGAGTCTCTCCGTTGGAGCGGTTGTAAACCCAACTCCAATATCACCATTTGGCATTTGAAGATCACCACCTAGACGGACTGGATTTAGTGAATAATCATTTAAAAATAAAATACCATCAGCACAATCAATATCGTTACCGTCAATAAACATGCGGTCTCCCTGAGGTTGTTGCTGTATCATTAAGCACCCAGATGTAAAGTTTGCGTCGTGGTTTGGTCCGTTTATTTCAAGTTTTGTAGTGGGGTTTGTCGTTCCAATCCCGACGTTGCCGCCATCAAGTATTGTAAAATGATTTCCGTTAGAACTGTGATTTATTTCTAAATGAGTATTAAGATTATCCGACGCTTGCTTTATATCCCAATAAACGTCTAACACCCCTCCAGCTCCTGACTCTCCTAAACGCAAAGTAGAACTCGCGTCTAATGTGCCTGTAGAAGTGTCTTGTATTGTTAATATAGGGTCCGCCCCTTTAATATGTAGTAAAGAACCAGGGCTATCTGTTCCAATACCCATACGTCCATTAGCCTCATCTAAGTGTACTGTTGCTGACTCAATGGTATTACCAGTAGATCCAACCCATATTTTACCAGTTGTAAGGTTGGGTACGTCATTACTTCTAAGAATAGCAGACACGACAATATTGCCATCGCTTGATGTACTTACCCTACCAACCTGTCCAACGTTCTGTATTAAATTAGCAACACCGGTTGG